>Ga0181568_10006044_pt1 | contig 10592 bp, 11 predicted proteins | sample 101ome_20_FD_133758 | JGI IMG/M metagenome (GOLD analysis project Ga0181568, IMG submission 133758) | Coastal salt marsh microbial communities from the Groves Creek Marsh, Skidaway Island, Georgia - 101404AT metaG (megahit assembly) | ecosystem: Environmental > Aquatic > Marine > Intertidal...
ATGCAAAAATAAAGAGCAAGGCTGCACCTACAATAAAAGCATTTGGTCTTGCGAGCAACTGTGCTCCAACATCCTGACCAAAAGAATCTGCGGTTGATCCAGCACGAGTCACGATGATACCAGTTGCAATCGATAAGATCAAAGATGGAATAATCGCACTAATCGCATCACCAATTGTCAGAATCACATATTTTTGTGCCGCCACATCAAAAGGTAAACCTTTTTGAGTTATACCAATTGTTAAACCAGCAACAATATTAATGATAGTAATAATGATACCCGCCATAGTATCACCCTTGACGAACTTAGAAGCACCATCCATAGATCCAAAAAAGGCGGACTCACGCTCGACAACATCACGCTTTTCTTTTGCTTGCTCAGAAGTTATCAAACCCGCATTAAAATCGGCATCGATAGACATTTGTTTACCCGGCATCGCATCTAAAGCAAAACGTGCAGATACCTCAGCAACACGCTCAGCACCTTTGGTAATAACCATAAATTGAACAACGGTAATAATAATGAAAATTATCAAACCAACGACAATATTTCCACCAGCCACAAATTCACCCATCGCCAAAATTAAATCTCCGGCATCTGCTTTAAGCAAAATAGATCTAGTCGATGAAATATTGAGAGCCAAACGAAACATTGTTGCCAAAAGCAAGAATGTAGGCAAAGCCGCAAAATCTAATGGCTTAGAAATGTACAAAGAAATACCAATGGCAATAACTGCAAGAGTAATATTTAACGATATAAACAAATCGATGAGATATGTCGGCAAGGGAATAATGATGATAAGAATTATCCCAAATATAAGGGCACCAACAAGTATTTCGCTCGTCTTAACTCCGGACATAAATCAATAAATTAGCTTTTTGCTATTTTTACATTTTTCAATTAAGAAATTTTTAAAAGCACAGCTAATATCTTTTATATTCCCTAACTTTGCAGCTTCAAAGAACTTATTATCTTTAAGAGCTTTTTTTATTATATAAAAAACTATATATTTTAAATTTTTCACAAAATAGCATAAAATAAAAGACTATGCAGATTAACAGCGTAAAAACAAGTAAAGTTTGGTTTAGTGTGTCGACTTTTTTAATTGCCTTAAGTGTTGCTTTTATGGTTTTATCGACAATCAAATTGGGTAGTCCATTAAAACTAGGCTTAGATTTTACTGGTGGTACTAAACTTGAATATCGTTTTCAAGACAAGCAAGATTTTTCTTCTGAAAAAATTCTCAGTATTTTAGAGCAGGTGGGCCTTAGTAATAGTTCTGCGACAATTAGTAAAGAAGAAAATCCTCTTGTAATTATTCGCACCAAAGCAATTTCAGACGACCCAGCTTTAGACAAATTAAACGCAGAGCTCAATAACAAATACGGAAATTTTGAGATAAGTTCTATTGACACAGTAAGTCCAATCATTGGTCCTGAGTTATTTCAGTCTGCTTTAATTGCTTTAATTTTTACTGTACTTGGCATCATCATTTATATCAGCTCAAGGTTTAAACGTGACTATGCAATTTGTGCAATTGCCGCTTTATTTCATGATGTAATCATTGTAATGGGCTTGTTTGCGGCACTTGGTGTCTATCAAGCAATCGAAGTGAATAGTTTATTTATCACTGCTTTATTAACAACTTTTGGTTTTTCTGTGCATGACACTATTGTAGTTTTTGATAGAATTCGAGAAAACCAAAAATTACAAACAAGTAAATTTAGTTTTGCTGATTTGGCAAATTTAAGTGTCAATCAAGTTTCAACAAGATCGCTTAACACTTCAATCACAACACTAACTGTTTTAGCTTTTCTATATTTCTTTGGTGGTGCTTCAACACAAATTTTTGTTGCCGCACTATTTATTGGTTTGTTTATTGGTACTTATTCAAGTTTATTTTTAGCAAGCCCCTTACTTGTCTGGCTTAGAGAAAAATCATAAATTAAAACTTCATTTTGCTTTAAAATGTTTATAGAATTATGTTCAACGCAGAAATAATTTTACCGGGATCTAGAGACTTTAGTCGCTCTCAAGGAGTTCTTAGAGATCTAGCAGATTTAAGAACAAAGATTCTTGATCAATTTTCAAGTCAAAAAACAAAACATCGTCAATTTGAAATTAGAGAAGATCTTAAAAAAATCAGTCTCCCTGAAGATGAACCACAAGGATTTATATCTGTTCTTTTTCAAGGTGATGAAATAAGCCCTAAAATACAAGTAGAACTTGAGTACCCCGGAAACATAATTCACGATCATTATTTGGGCTATAAATTAATGGCAAGCGATAATGAATGGTTAGCCTGCAAAAATCCTTTTGATAAATCTCAAAAAGGACTTAGGGCTAATAACCCCTACAAAAGAAAAACTTTTAAAAATCCCGTTGATTTATTAAGAAGAATTTTTGATGAATTTAACGCTAACTCAAGCAATTACATAAATAGAAAAGTAAAATTTTCCAAAGATCAGGGTGCCTAAGTACTGCCAAAGTCTTTAGTTTACTCGGTGCTGTTAACATTAGCGACGATGTTTGATTCTTTTGTTAGGCGTGTCTAACCAAACCCTACTTATGCCCAAATCTAAAGACTCGAGATACTTATTACGGGTTTGGAAGCACGCCCTTTATAAAGAGGCTCCGCCAATAAAAAAATCGAGGGAAAATTGAAAACTTTCCCTCGATTAACAAAAACTCTCCGCCATTTCTATTGGTGAATTTCTAATATAATTAATTTTTTAATTTACAAACCTGACTCTATCTCTGAGCGCCAACTAATTCACGATTTTGACCAATTGCAATATCGTCAACCATAGTTGTACTAGATGTTGTGTTTGCACTCTGCATTTCAGTTTCAGCGAACTGTTCAAGCTCAACAGCAACATTAGTTTTGAATTGTCTAGCCCATCTTTCAAGTACTTCTGCCTGACTTAAACTATCCTTATCAGCAAGTGCTTTAATTATAGTCAAAGCTTCAGGACTCAATCTGAAAGACACCATCTTTTTAGCTTCGCCATAAAGTGGTTTTGGTCCAGTTTTCTTTCTCTTTTTTATTTCCATCATTCTCGGATCACTCCTATATTTTTTTTTATTTTTTTTGGCCGTAAAGACAAAATATTTCTTCGAAAATTCGTATTTAGTCTTTACGATCGATGTTATCTATTATAACATAACTTTACAAATTAACATTAAAAAGTTTTCACTTATTAATACGTATTTGTAAACATTGCTATTGATAATAAATCAGCAGCAAATAAAAGTAAAGTGCTAATACCTAGGTTTAAGGATTATTTTATAAATAATATATAAAAAATAAATACTTAAGAGAAAATAAATGCTTGTCTTTATTAGGTTTTTGACTATTTTAAGTCTAAAATCAGCTTTTCTTGCTTGGCAATGCTCTCTAAAATCTCTTCTATTTGTAATTCTAAATCATCAAAATTTTGGGTATTATCTATGCAAAAATCACTTTTTCTTAATTTTTCTTCAATCGGCAACTGCGATTCTATCCTAGTCAAAATAGCATTTGTAGTTAAAGTAGGCTCCCGAAGTTGAAGTCTTTGGATTTGTTGCTCTTTATTTGCAAAAACAGTAATAATACGATCATAGCGATGTTCTAAATGGGCCTCAAAAAGCAAAGGAACAAGATTTACTAAAATTTTTTCTTCTCGGTTTTTTAAAATCCATTCTCTAAATTTAGAATCTACTTTAGGGTGTATTATTGACTCCAAAATTTTTCTTTTTTGCGTCTTGTCTTTGCCAAAAACTTGCTTCGCAATTTCTTTTCTATCTAAAGAACCAAATTCTTTTAATAACTGCTCTTGCACCTGAGTATCAGTCTCATAAATCTCATGCACCAGATCATCACTATCTAAAACTTGAATACCCATTTTTTGAAAAATCTTTCCTACTGTTGATTTTCCACATGCAATATTTCCAGTTAAGCCAATTACAATCGACATTAATAAATGACATTATAATGTAGTTATTGAAAAACAACTCTACTAAAAGAAATAAAAAAGGCTACACCCTAATAGAACTTATGGTGACAGTGAGTTTGATTAGTATTGTTGCTGGCATGCTTTATATGTATCAGTCAAAAGGTTGGACTCTATTTGCCAAGACCACTAGTTTTTCAAAATTACAACTTGACGCTAGAGCGAGCCTAGAACAAATTGCCAGAAACCTCAAACGTTGTTCAAAGGACTTAATCTATATCGATACTGTTTTTAATATTAATGTGCCCCTACCAGAAGATATGATTCATGGCAAACCTTATTTATATTTTGCCATGCCACAAAAACAACAATACAATGCTCGAGAAATCAAGTCCAAAGATGATACCGTTGGCGTTCCAGCTTATGATTACTATCTTTATTACTTTGCCTTTGCCAAAGATAAAGACGGTTTAAACCTACAAGACCGGGCACGCTTAAGGTTACTAATTGTTCCAAATCAAGATGGCGAAGCAACACTCGCAAATGCCCACGAATGGCCTTTTATGCCTAGAGAATTTTATGGCTCAACACCCGTACGAGATATTAATGGCGTAATACTTACTGGCTTTGCCAGTAAAGTCAAGATGAAAAGCCTTACTGATGAATTTGACCGCTATGAATCTTTTTTCAATTTTGGTTTTTATAATACCGATGATTTAAAAGACCTCTTAAAAATTAGAATAAAAATGATTGATAAAAAAACCAATACTTCTGTTGACTACGAAACAGCAATCACTCCAAGAAACTAACAATGAAAAATTTTATTTTACTAATTACACTTTTTTCTTTGTGCGCTTGCTCTTTACAAAAGTCACCCACAAAAATCTTACGTATGAATCTTGGCACTGAACCCCCAACACTCGACTGGAACTTAGCCAACGACTCTACATCATTTGACATTATTAGTAATATTATGGTCGGGCTTACTCGATTTAGCTTAGACGCCAACAACAATATTACAGTGACAGCGGGAGTTGCTGATAGTTGGCAAATTAGCGCTGATAACAAAAAATATTTATTTCATTTAAACCCAAAAGCTCAATGGACCGATGGCAGACAAGTAATAGCTCAAGATTTCATTGATTCATTTGAGCGACTCTTAGACCCCCAAACAGCGGCGCCCTATGCTGACTTACTTTCTATAATTGATCTTAAACACTCAAAAGCAATTGACAACGAGAATCTAGAAATAGTTCTAAAAAGACCCGCAGCATATTTTATATATTTGACAGCCTATGGGCTCACCTTACCAATCAGAAAAGACTTAATCCAAAAACATGGACGCAATTGGACCGAAAGTGAAAACTTGGTTAGCAATGGTCCTTTTACTTTAAGCTCTTGGCATCATGAATATAAAATCACTCTCAAAAGAAACCCCAATTTTCATTTACAAATAAACACTCAAGACCCGCGCTACAAAAACCTTGCACAAGAAATTCGTTTTTTTATGGTACCTGAACAAGCAAGTGCTTTTAATTTATTTGCAAATGATTCTTTGGACTTTATTGACAATAGATCAATCCCACTAAGTGTCATGAAACAAATTGCAAATGAAGCTCAAAAAATTGCCATTTTAAGAAACACCTATATAGGCTTAAATCATGAAAAAAAACCTTTTGATGATATCAACATGCGCAAAGCCTTTAGCTATGCGATTGATAGAGAAGCCTTAGTAAATATTATTGGCAAAGGCGATCAAGCTAACAATACTTGGATTCCACCTAGCTTAAAAAACTTTTTTAATACAGAATTATTAGTGCAAAATTTTAACAAGGAATTTGCTTTAACAGCAAGCGAAAAAGATTACCAGAGAGGTTACTTTCCAAAACTTGCAAAAGAATTTTTTGCAAAATCAAAATACAAAAAAGAAGATTTAGAAAAAATTGTTTTTCTCATTCCAAATAGAGAAACCTCAAAGATACTTGCTGAAAGCCTACAAGCCATGTGGCAACAAGTACTTGGTATCACAGTTGAAATTCAAAGCCTTGAGTGGAAAGTGTTTTTAGCAAAACTAAAAAATGATACACCCGAACTTTTTCGATTAAACTGGGGAGCTGACTACCCAGACCCTGATACTTTTATAAGTTTATTTTCAAGCAATAATCAAATTAATTATGGGCATTTTAAAAACTCTCAGTACGATAAATTAAGCCAAGAAGCCGCAAGTATTTTAGATTTAAATACCCGCAAAAAACTTTATAGCGAACTTGAAACAATTTTAAGTCAACAAGAACAAGCCATCATACCTTTATTTATTGACACGCAAAATATACTCACAAAAACAAATATTAAAGGGCTTGAAGTAAATTCTATGGATATTAGTTTTTTAGATAAAGTTGAAATCTTAGAAAAATAGGTGAAAACCTTCAAGGGTGATAGAATTTTAAAGAGTTATGAATTTCTCAAAAATTTCAAGCAGACTAAAAGACAAGCTCAACCAAGGAGCAGATAAAGTTTTATCGACTAAAGTAAAAGAAGAACTTGGTTTAAATAAACCGACCATCGATAGTTTGTATTCACTTAGCGCGAATGATGACATCGAAGATAATTTAAACAATTTTTATAAGCCCATAAATAGTACTTTTTTAAGTCAAAGGCAATATAAAAAAATTCGTAACGGCGGAATTGTTTTGATTGTTGTTGTATCGGTTTTACTCTTTGCTTTATTAATTGCAATGATTATTCCAAGCAAAAGTTACAAAAACAAACTAAGCCAAGGTGAAACATTTGTAAAAGGTTCTAATATTACGAAAACAAAAGTTGTAGAAGCAAGCTTAGAAGATGTAGAAGCACAATCTCAAGATAGCCAAATTGAGATTAAAGACATAAAAGTTGCAAGCAAAGAACTTGCTGACTCTTTTGCAAATAGCTCTCCACTACTGAAAAACCCTGACTTAGAACTCAGCAAATATAAAATACGTTCTGGAGATACACTTGAAACAATTGCATTAAAGTTTTATGGTTCGGCTTTGCCAGAAAAAATAAATAGAATCAAAACTGCTAATAAAATTCGCAATGTACGCTTACTAAGAATAGGGCAAGAAATCTTAATCCCTATGGGTTAAAGTCTTAAACCTCTTTAAAATCTTCATCCTCTACGTCTGTTTTCTGAAAAGAATTTTTATAGATATTCAAAAATTCTTTATAAGTATATAGTTCGTGATCAGTTGCATTTATAGCTTGTAATTCTTGGTACCTTGCAAGAACTTTGTTATGAATAATTTCCAAATAATCAATTGCTTTTTGTTTCTCTGGTTTTTTATCAGACATATCTCTTACTTGCACCAAAGCAAATTTAACTTGTTGTAAATTTTTCTCTAAGAAAAGTGAGTCGTCACTTGCTTTTTGCAAGACTTCAACAGGATCACGGTTAGTGACAACTGATTTATTTAAATCTGAAGATTTTTGTTTTAAACGATAGGCTCCATACAAAAGTGCCGCAGAAGGCAATCCCAGAATCAAAGCAACTGTCTTTAAGCTAAAAAATATATATGAAAGAGAAGCCAAAGAGGCTCCAACAAAACCAGCAAAATTTAAAGCTTTAGATCCGATACTTGCTCCAAAACTTGAGGCTTTATTAAAAGCATCAAAAGCTTGTCTTCTTTTAGTAATTTTTGGATCGTCAAAAGATTGTTGCATTGTAATAGGTTGAGAAATTTTTTCTGCCTCGCTACGAGGCTCTGATGAAGCATCAATGGGTTCTGAAAATGATGTGGCTTGAGAACGAGTATCATCAGGTACAGCAATTTCTGATTTTGCACCAAAAGAATTTTTTTGGGCCAAAGCAGTATCTGGTAAATCTCGTGATATTAATTCCATATAACTCAAAATTCCCTGAGTTAATACATATTCTAGCAAAGCGTATATACATTTGCCGTTTTTTCTCTTTATTTTAGGTGTTTACCCGCAAAAAAATTAAGATAATGGGACGTAAGACATATTTTGTTTTTTTTAATATTTACATATAGCTAAAATTTGATCTTGTTGATAACATAATGCTACTTGAAATTATGAACATGAATTTCGGTTAGCTTAAATAAATCAAGACGGAGGATAAATTAATGTTTGGACCACATTTAGTAATGGAAGCATCGGGATGTAATTATGAAAAGCTATCGGACATTAATCTTATAACCAAGATTCTTGACGAACTTCCTGAAAAAATGAATATGACGAAGGTTATGCCTCCTTATGTATTTAATTACAAAGGACTTGTGCCTGAAGATTGGGGTTTAAGCGGTATTGTAGTTATTGCTGAAAGCCATTTAGCTATACATACTTTTCCAGATAAGGGTTTTTTAACTGTAGATATTTTCAGTTGTAAAGATTTTGATGTAAAAATGGCAGTTACTGAAATTGTTAATTCTTACCAACCTACTACTTGGGACGAGCAATTAATTATGAGAGGAAGAGAATTTCCTAAGTCTTTGACAACAGCTTCTGTTGTATTAGAAGCTGAAAGAAAGCAACACTTTGATCAGTTAATAGCAGCCTAGTAATGCAGGGCTTATTAAACAAAGCAAAATCTCTTAGCGAAACAGAAATAATTGAAATTTTAAACAAAGATTTTTCTGTTGAAGAATTAATTGAACTATTAGAAGCGCTGTTTGCACTTGACCCTAAAATCAAGACTGAAGAGCCTTGCTTTGATTGCTGTGGTACTGGCGGCGACAAAAGTAATACTTTTAATATCTCAACAACAAGCGCTATTGTTGCCGCAAGCCTAGGTATTAAAATCTGCAAAAACGGTGGACGCTCGTCTTCAAGCAAAACTGGCTCAATAGATGTTTTAGAAGAACTTGGCTTAGATTTAGAGCAAAGCTTCACAGACAAACTTATCGGCCTAAAAAAATACAACTTAGCTTTTCACCACAGTAAACTGATTGCCGAAACTTTATCTGTTTTTAAAAATATTGCTCGCAAACATAAAATCAGTTCTTTTTTGTCTTTACTTGGACCTTTTACCAACCCTTTTTATTTACAAGGACAAATTATTGGCGTAGGTAAAGAAAAATGGTTTGCAACCATGACTGCTCTTGCACAGTATATTTGCACAAAGCAATACAGCAAACGCATTGCTTTAATACAAGCAAAAGATAGCCAAGGACAAATTTATGACGAATTAATTTCGCTTGCTGGCGCCAAACTTAGAATAATTGATGCTCAAGGATTTTTTGATTATGAGTTTCGCATTCAAGACCATAAGCTCACACAAGCAGAGCTAGAAGACCTAGAAGGCGGAGAAAATCATTTTGAAAATGCCAAAATCTTGCTAAGCATTTTAGATAAACAAGCTCATGCCTGCAAAGAAGAAAGCGTTCTATTAAACTGTGCCTTATTAAAAACAATCGCAGACAAAGATCTCACAAAAAATAACTTTGCAGAGAAATTTAAAAACAATATCAATTCTTTAATCAATAAAGTTGATTTTACTCAAGTCAAAAACAATTGGCTGAGACTTTTATCTGGTCATTAAGGGCGTGCTTCTTTTCTTTCCGCTTGAGCTTGGTTTGGTGGATTTGGTAATAAATGCTCCACTTGTTTAAAGAATGCTTCAAAACCTCCATTTAAAAAAGCTAGTAATTTTTGACTAGTTTCCCATATATCTTTATACATAGGATCTTCTTGGATAGGAGCTTTTTGGATAGGATCTTCTTGGATAGGGCCTGATGTATCAGCTACAGTAACTCTATATCTCTTAGGTGATGATGGTTCATCACTATCTGCCTTAGGTGATAAATCCTGAATAACTTCCCTAGGTGATAAATCCTCATTAACTGCAACTAGAAGTCTATTTAAATTGCGTCCTTCTTCTTGCAAGTATTCTAAACTATTTTTATTTAATCGAGAACGAAAATCTTCTGCACTGAACACACTATCAAGAAAATCAAAGATTTTAGCTAAAGTAGCAACTATATGTTTTCTTTCTTGAGTAGCATGTCTTATTGCATAAGGAACGTCAGGTGGTAATTGACCCAAATTTTGTAAAAATATTTCAGATCTAATTCTACCTCTCTCGCTTTGAAAAGAGTTATTATAGGTTGTTCTTAATTGATCAAATCGAACGTTCATGAAAAAGATAATAGCACAAAGTGCGCGGCAATTTCCAATTTCTAGCTTAATTCTTTAGACGAACTCATAGATTCATTGATAATCATAGCTTATTTCAATTTTAAAAGAAAGATAAAATTTTCTAAATCATAGGTTGAAACCACCAGGTTTTTGGACTCAGGCGTGTTTGATCAGGAGAAATTAGATTCTCCGTCAACTGCAAAGTTAAATTTTAGTCAACTGGTATCGAGTTGAAGTTCCCTCTGCAAGGCTTCTGCTGGTGTCAACCAATCCAAACATTTCATTGGAACAGTCCTCAGGTTTTCTGCAATTTGATCTAACTCTGCTTGAGTTACATTGCTAAAATCTGTTCCTTTTGGATGATAGACTCTCAATTCTTTGTTGAGTTGTTCAATTGCTCCTTTCTCATAAGGTGCTGATGGTTCGGTGAAATATGTTGGAACCCCAGTCATAGCTTTGATGATGGAATGACCAACAAAAGATTTATCATTGTCGGTTGAAAAGCTTTTAACCCAATCTAGAATTAGA
>Ga0181568_10006046_pt1 | contig 10591 bp, 12 predicted proteins | sample 101ome_20_FD_133758 | JGI IMG/M metagenome (GOLD analysis project Ga0181568, IMG submission 133758) | Coastal salt marsh microbial communities from the Groves Creek Marsh, Skidaway Island, Georgia - 101404AT metaG (megahit assembly) | ecosystem: Environmental > Aquatic > Marine > Intertidal...
AAAGAGATTTTTTGGAATGACCAAGCCTAACTTTGATTTTCTTTACTGTAATGCCAAAATTACAAATTAAATAATTCTCTCAAATGAATTAATGATATTTTCAAATTCCTCTTTTGTTGGCTCGTACTTTGCATAACCCACACTTGCACACATGAATGTGTACTGCTTTATCTGGTCTCTTTCTGTAATGTTTCCTTGAGTCAAATAATCTACCAACTCATAGTTTGAAATTTCTTTAAGAATTCCTAGCTTTTGTGAATAATAGTACCTAATTGCTGCAGACAAAACATCAAAGGCATGTTTGGAATTATTTTGTCTGTATGCATTTCTTGAAATCTCTAAAAGTTGCATTGTTTTTTCTTTGAAATCTTCTTGAGGTTTTTCATACTCTATTTGTGGCAAAAGTATGGTCTTACGATTTGAATTTCTCTTGAATATGTAATATCCAAACATTCCCAATGCTACAAACACTGGAATAATCCAAAATACTGCCATTTCAGGCACAATTTGAGGTACAATTGAGTTGTTAGGATTTGACTGTATCAAATCACGTATTCTCTGGGTGTCTTCAAATCTACTTGTTTCTGATTGTGGGATATTGAATGCAAAGATGTCATTTGTATCTTGAACTGATGGATTCTGCAATGATGAACGTACATTAATTTCTGAAAAAATTTCATTTTGTAATTGTGCGGTCTGTCCACTCAAACTCTCTAGTAATTTTTCTTGAATTTGATCAGGTGAGAGATTCAACGCATTTGGTGAATATACTCTCAAATCAATCTCTTGTCCGCTTCCAGAACGTGCAGCTTCTACAATTAATTGACGACAACCAGTACATTTCATTGGTGAAAAGATGTCATTTGGAATACTTTCCAAATCATCAAGCGAGTATCCTCTCTCTAAAACAAAAATCTCTAAATTTGAATTTGGATTAAAATCTAAACTTCGTCCATTGATAATGTATTTTGAATTTCCAATCGGATCAAGCAAAGCTTCTGCAACCTGAACATAACCGTCTGAGAATCTATCATAGTACTTGATTTTATGTTTGAAATTATCATCTTGCAAATCTTGTTGTTCAATTAGTAATTTGTTTAATGCTTGTCCTTCAGGTGAATCAATAGAAATTTTGTAATCTCCTATGGCGTAACTATTTCCTGTTACAAATTCTGTATAATGTTGACTAGTCTCTTGAATTTCTTCATCAGATGTTATTGGATTTTGAGGCTGAATTTGATTCTTGATTGCAATGTCTTCTTTAATTGACTGTCCTTCAATCGTCCAGTCAATTATCAACTCATCTGCAAACGCAAAATTGATAGGAAATAAACACAATAAAAATAAAAAAACTAATTTTCTCATTTATGGTGATTCCAAATATTTTCACTTTAATGCCATTGGTACATTCTTCAAATGGACCAGTTTAGATTAATTATCAAATGTCTTCAACAAACTATGGCTTTGAGGGCAAATGATGCATCATTTACCACAAACGATCAAGTAATTTCTGCTCTAAATGAGCAATCTCAGGCACACTCTGAGGTAATTTCTCAGATATTTTCTGAAATTTCCAAGTCGATTGTAGGACAAAAAGATGTAGTTGAAAAGATAATGGTTGCACTAATTTCTGATGGACATGTTTTACTTGAAAGTGTTCCAGGTCTTGCAAAGACCTTACTTGCAAAGACCATCTCTGACGTACTTGGAGTCTCTACTGTGAGAATTCAATTCACCCCAGATTTACTTCCAGCAGACATTCTTGGAACTAAAATTTACAAAAAATCTTCAGAACAATTTGATATTGAGAAGGGTCCAATTTTTAATAATTTTATTTTGGCTGATGAGATAAATCGTGCACCCCCCAAAGTCCAGTCAGCATTACTTGAGGCAATGCAAGAAAAACAAGTAACCATTCATGGTGAGACATTTGCACTATCTGCACCATTTCTTGTAATGGCTACACAAAATCCAATTGAGAGTGAGGGAACATACAAACTACCTGATGCACAGGTAGACAGATTTGCAATGAAGATACTCATCTCATATCCGTCAATTGATGATGAAAAATCAATCATTGCAAGATTTGCATCAAGTAACGAGTCTCTAGTAAACCCAGTAATTACTTCAGACAAAGTAATCGAATTGCAAAAATTTTCCCAATCAATTTACGTTGATGAATCCATAATTAATTATGTAACTCGAATCGTTGATGCAACAAGAAATCCTCAAAATTACAATTTAGATTTGAAAAATGCAATAGAGTTTGGTGCATCACCCCGTGCATCACTTTGGTTGATAAAAACTGCAAAAGCTTTGGCTCTAATTCATGGACGTGGATTTGTAATTCCTGAAGATATTAAATCAGTTGCCCACGAAGTGCTACGTCACCGAATAATTTTGTCATTTGAGGCAGATGTAAACAAAATTTCTGCAGACCAAATCATTGATACGATTTTAGAAAATATTCAAATTTCATAAAATGTCTGAACTTGCAAATTTACTCTCAAATGTAAAAAATCTTGAAATCAAGACAAAGCAGATAGTTGAAGGCATGAATTCAGGCGACTTTAGGTCTTTATTTCGAGGTGGAGGCATAGAATTTTCTCAAGTTCGTGCCTATGTTCTAGGTGATGACCCACGACGAATTGACTGGAATGTGTCTGCTCGAATGGATGAAATCTTTGTCAAAGAATTCCAGGAAGAAAAGGAACTAAACATCTATGTTCTTGTAGATATTTCAGCTAGCACTGAGATTGGAATACACCAAACAAAAAAAGAAATCTCATTTCAACTTGCAGCATCATTACTATTTTCAGCTGCCAAAAACAATGATAGAGTCGGACTGGCATTGCTCTCAAACAAACTAGAGCGATTCATTCCATCAGGCAAAGGACGAAATCATATCTTCAAATCACTATCTGAACTAGTTTCTCACAAGCCACAAAATACCACAACTGATCTAAAAAACGCCATAAACCAAATTCAAAGATTAATCAAAAAACGTAGTGTCTTGTTTGTCATCTCTGACTTTCTTAGTCCTGAATTTACAAACAGTATCAAAATGCTCTCATTACGACACCATGTAATTTTGCTCAATATCTTTGATGAGATAGAGATGCAAATTCCTAATGTCGGATACACATACCTTGAAGATATAGAGTCTGGCAAACAAATTCTTGTAAATACCTCAGACCCACTATTTCAAAAAGAGTACTCTCAAATCATTTCATACAATCAAAAGAAATTCCATGATGAAATGAAAAAGATGGGCGTTGATGTAATTAATCTAAGTAATACTGAATCATTTGACATTACCTTTAATCGATATTTTCGCTCAAGAGGAAAAAGATAATGGCGTTTCAATTTGAAAATGTGTATTTTCTTTTGATCCTATCTGCAATTCCTGCAATTGCAATTCTGTATCAAAGATATACAGTAACTAACAAAAAATCTATCTTGAAATTCAGTTCCCTGGAATCAATTCAAAAAACAAAACAAAACTCTGTTGCATTTCGCAAACACCTCCCCTTTGTACTATTGATGATTGCATTTGGATTGATGGTCATTAGCTTTGCAAACCCACAACTCTCCACCATGACTTCAGGTAAGGGAGTCAATCTTGCAATCGTCCTTGATGGCTCTGAAAGCATGAATGCCCAGGATTACACACCAAACAGGCTCGAAGTTGCAAAAAATTCAATCAAATCTCTTGTTTCCAAACTTGGTGGAAATAACATTGGAGTTATTCTCTTTGAATCTGGTGCAAATACCATCTCTTATCTGAGTTCAGATAATGCCAAGGTTGCACAATCCCTTGATGGAATAACTCAAGGTAGTGGCGCTACTGCAATAGGAGACGGACTGGCACTTGGAGTAGACATGGTCTCTTCAATTCCAGACAGAAAGAATCTTGTAATTTTGATTAGTGACGGTGTTCACAATTCAGGATTACTTTCCCCTGATGAGGCAATCGCTTTTGCCCAAATGAAAAATGTCCAAGTAATTACAATTGGAATGGGTTCAGAAGAACCAGTCTTTTTGAAAAATGACATTTACGGAGAACCTCAATACTCTGAACTAGACGAGCAGACACTACAAAATATTGCCCAATCAACTGGAGGTATATACTTCAAGTCCATTGACAATAAAACACTTGATGAAATCTTTGCAGTAATTTTGAGTAACTTTGAGTATGATTACGAGTACGAATCAATTGCTCTGTGGTTTATCTTGGCGTCCCTAGTTGCTCTAGGTGCCACATTTTACATCATTTATGGCAAATATAGAATCGCAGTCTAGTGATGTATGTAAAACTGCCTAAATTCAAAAAATATGTAGAACTACATAGACTATGTAAAAATCATAAACTATACCTAGAATCGTTAAATCAATTTTTGTTCATTATACATCATGAGAAAAAAAGCAACTCAAACAAACCAATTCTGGTTTGAGCAAACAGACATAGACGCAGAAGACGACTATGATACAGATGATAGAGTAGATTTTGAAGAATTCTATCTCTGATAATTTGATTTTTATTTTTGATTAACGTTTTTGAGGCTCAAATTTTACCTAGAATCTTCTTTTTTGCAGTATTGAATTCTGCAGCACTGATTACGCCCTTTCTCTTTAGTTGCCCTAATTTTTCTAGTTCGTCTAGATGTTTTTGAGTGGAACTTTTGAATTTTGATTTAATTTTGGATTTTGAAATTGACTGTCCAATCTCAAAGCCTTTTTTCTTTGCCTGCTTGATAAATTCTTCAGACTTTTTCTTTGCAATCTCGTCTACTCCCTTGTGCTTTTGTGCCATCTTGGCTATCTCTGTTGTTTTTTGGCGGGCAAGTTTTGTTTGCAATTTGAGATCATCAATGATTTGGTCCTTTGTCTTTTTCTTGAATCGTCTAGTGTATTCTTGCATAACTAGAATTGGAAATGGGGAATACTCTACGTCCAAGTAATACTTGATTATTGTATCATCTGAAAGTGTTTCCAGATATTCCTTGATTGACTTTTCAGTCTTGAGAACCATGAATCATTTTGGATTTTAACTTGATAAAAAGTTTCATTTATGAAATAAACTCTTGCAATAACAGATCTATAGTGAATTGATGATATCTTCGAATCCTGAAGATGCCTTCTCCAACTCTGTTGGCTTGTTGTCTTCAATCAATCTATCAATTGTCATCTTTGATTGGATATAGTATCTCTTTTTCATCTCTGAAATTTTTGGCAACACAATTTGATTTTCAACTAATTGTGAAAGATATAGTGATACTGTTGATGGTGCCTTGTTTACATTATTTACAATTTCAGTGAACTCTTGACCATCTTGAATCATTAATGACATGATGATATCTTTGGTTGTAGTCTTTCTAAGAAACTTGATGATAATTGATTCATCTTCTGTGATTTGTGGTGGGAAAAATCTTGCTTGTCTTGATGAACGCAGTGATTTTATGGTTCCAGCTCTTTCTAATTTGTCCAAATAGTGACTCAAAACACCATTTTTGAATCCGGATATTCTCATTATCTCACGATAATTAATTCCTGGATTATCTGTAATGATATTTTCAATGATAATTTCTCTAGTCATTTCTAAAAACTCCTAAAGCCAATAATCCTAATGTAACAAATGTCAATATATGTCCAATCTCTGCCACACTGAAAAAATCAAAATCAAAGACAGTTGGCCATGTTGCATCAATTAGTAATATCACTTCAGCTCCAATAAATGTAGAAAATGCAACTGAACTAAGCAACAGTCTCTTTGTTCTTAGTTTTTTGTATGCATAGATTGCTAAAATACTGATAAAGACAGCAAGTGTGATTCCTCCTACATGCAAAACAATGTGAGCCAAATGAAATCCATGCAAAATATGTGGAATGATTATTGGTATAGCCAAAATTGCGATAATCCCAACAGTCACTACCGAAAACAAGATTGACTTTTTTTCAAGCACTTTTTCGGCTCTAAACATACAAAAAATCTGAATTTAATTCATTTAAGAGGTCTGGTACATTCATCGAAATTTCTATGAACAAATTACGAGTTTTTATTTTCTCAATCTATGTTTCTGGTACATTCTCAGAATATACTATTTTTTTTAAATAATATTTTGCAAAAAAATTTTCATGCACAAACAGATCACATTGATGGGATTTTTTGTATTCTTTGGTTTGTTGGTGTCATTTTCTTTTTCCCCATCTTATGCAACTTTGAATTTTGATTCAGGTGATGATGCTTGGACTAAGGTAAAAAAATCAACTGGAGTCATTATGAAATTTTGCCAAAATGAAACATTTGAAATGAGTGAATGTGATGAACGCTATGAAAATTATGGTTGGACTGATAGAATCAATGTACTAATTTACGCACCTGGTTGGAATGAAGACCCATTCAAGATTGAAGAGATTGGAACTACAAGTAACCAAATCAGAGTAATTACTGACGCAGATAGTCGAGGTGAAATAGAGATGACTGAGACTGGTCCAAATACCGGCGTCTTTTTTGGACCAATCAAACTTGCAGGCAAACAAAATTTTGTAATGCATAATCAAAATGGTGTCACTGTAAAACCAATGGGAATGACACATGATGGTCGAATGACTATGACCATGCAAAATGGTGCAATGGTGATGGGTGAAGTCGATGAATATTCAAACTATTACAAAGCATTAATGATAAAGACAAATCCTCAAGATGGACGTGTTACTGTCTCATGGGAAGCAAATGAAGATACAATTATTCAAAAGAGTGCTACATACACATTCCGAGAAGGTGAAGTTCACTTTGATAAACAAGTCTTTGATGTAACTGAACCTGTAACATTTTACATGAGAGATGCAGACTTGTGGAAACACCACCAAGAATTTTTCACATATTACACTCGCGTCTATTCAGACTCTGATCCTGCTGGAATCTATGTTGGTGTTCAATTCCAACCAAATCACAGTCACACAAAAGCAAAGTATGGTGGCGAAGAGATTGTTCATCTAAATGAACCTGCAGCAAGTTCACTTACCAAATACACTCCTGATGGAAAATGGAAGACATATCTCTGGTGGGAACCAGGCGGTGTCTTGGGCGTTAATCAAGATTATAATCTCAACTTGATGGTCCATGACGGCAAGACCGACAAACATGAAACAGGACTATCATATGATATGCAAATCTATCTTGACGGTAAACTCGTTGAAACAAGAACCGATAGATACTATGTTGACGGGCAAGGAATTGAGCCAATCAACTTTACACAAAGAGGTTCAGTCAAGATTGTTCTAAGTAACATCTTTGATGGCGGTGAATCTGTAAACTTTACATTCCAAGTTGCTCCTGAAGCAGTAGTTGAGCAAGTAGTTCCAAAACACCCATCATATGAACGAGGAACAGAACCTGCAGAGTTTGTAGGATATGAACATGGACATTACATTGACTATCTTCCAGGCAAATTCTTTATGACTACTGATGATTCTTCACAATCACAAAACAAACTACGTGTCTCTGATGGTGATACCATCTATGTGGAGTATGAAGACCTCACACTACCAAAGCCATACTCTGAGCATCACAAAAAAGACATTGTTGCTAGAGCCCTAGTCCTTGATACCGGCGTCAAGATTGGTTCAAATCCAGAAAGTGTCTTCATTGAAACACCTCGAGTCTCAATCACTCCAAGTTCCCTTGATTAATACAAAAAATTCAATCTTTTTGGTTGCAGTACTTTTTTGCTTTAGCTTTGCACAATACAGCTTTGGTCACGGTCTTGGTTCAGTTGAAAGTGACTTGCTTGAGATAAATGGTGATTATTTGAAAATCAAAATTGACACTGATCCTGATGTGCTTTATGGAAATGAAAAAGAAATCTCATTTACAATTTCTACAATTAATGACTCTACTGGTATAGTAATTGATGATGTACTGTATCATGTAGATTTTATCAACCCACAAACAAATCAATCCATCATCTCTTTTGATGCAAAATCAGTTTCAGAGAAACTCTATACCAAAATCATTCCGTCTGAGAATGTAGATTTTTCAGGTGATATGGTGGAAAATCATTTCATTGGAACTGAAAATTCCCCGCTGAGGATTTCTGCCCCTCTGTTTTTGCAAGGTGGCTTGGTTCAAGTAAATGTGAGCCTCAAAAGCCTTGATTCTGTGCCTGTAAATGGAAATTCCACATTTGAGAATTTACTTACCATTGGTCAATACATTCCATTTGAGATAACTGATGATGTATCTCATAACTTGATGTTTGCCACCTACTTTGATAGAATTGATAAATTTGAATTTGAAACAAATTCAAAAAAACTATCTGCATACATGCCATTTAACTGGGACCAAAAGTTTATTGAAAAAATTCCCTTTGTGCATTCTGAATTTTACATTCCAAAAGAGATGAGTATCTTCAATGACCATGAAATTCTCATGTATGTAAATGACACTCAGGTCTTTGGAACTATTGACCGCTCAGTTGATGACGAGATTGTTGTTCACTTTTTAATTCCATCAAAAAAATTAGAAAAATTATCTGACTCTGTAACTCAGAAAGATGTGATGGTCTTTACAATTGAATCAGGAAAATTGCGTGAAACCCAAGAACAAGACGCCAAGCTCGAAGACGGCGATACTGTAACTGTAAAATCAACTGAAGACTATTGGAAGTTTTATCTTACTTTGCAATCAGATGGTGTGATTCAAACAAACTCTCAAATCAAAATGAATCTTGAATTTAGAGACCCTGTAACTAGTACCGTCATCTCTCAGATTGATTACGACCTTGATTTATTTTTGAATGGCAAAAACATTCTCTCTGAATCAAGATACGCCTCTAGTGGTCGCGATTCAATCCCAATTGTCTTTGAGCAATCAGGTGCAGTAATTCTTCGAATCTCTAATGTAAATGACTTTGATACATCAGGAGAATTTTCATTTCAGATAAAAGAGAAAAAATCTGAAAAATCCAAAGTTCCAGGTTGGGTCAAAAATAATGCCAAGTGGTGGTCAGACGGTCAAGTTGATGATTCTACATTTACTCAAGGAATCGGATTTTTAATCAAAGAAAAAATAATCACAGTTTCTTTGCCTCCAACTGCCTCATCAGTTGCACAAGATAATGTGCCTGACTGGGTCAAAAATAATGCCAAGTGGTGGTCAGACGGCATGATTTCTGAAGATGAATTTCTACGTGGAATCAATTACATGCTTGAAAATCAAATCATTCAAGTCAAATAGTTGCTTTTTGATTTCTACCACTAGGAATTTCTATACGATATCATAAAAATACAAAACAAACAGCAGTAGATTATGCGAGTAGTTTTGCTCATGATGGTTCTATTTGGTGTAATGTTGACACTGACTGGAATCTTTGGCATGCTTTGGGGTTTGTGGTATGTAGCAAGTCCCATTAATCCATACTGGGAGTTTGCAGTAATCGGCTTTATCGTACTTGTAATTGGTGCTGCATTACTAATTGGTGCTATAATTAAAGAGCGAAGAGAAAAAGTGATTTCTTAAAAAAAGATTTATTCAAAAAATATTTTCTTACATCATTGATCAAAGTAACTCAAGAATCTGAATTTACTCTAGTGTCTGCCTCAGTTTCAGAATTTGCAGACTCGCTTGAGTACTGTGAGTATAAAATTCCATTAACAATTAGTGGCGTCAAACCAAAACCCTCACAGGCACTAATTCAAGGAACTAGAGCTCACAGCGAGAAAGAAAAACAAGAAGCAGAAGAGTTTGAATTTGAACCAGTTACAATGGATGAGCTTGAAGACAAGTTTCAAGACGTTGAATTTGCAAGAGAGACGATATTTACCACACTCAATGTACCATTCTCATTTGAAAAACAAAATGTCTTGGTGTCTCTATCTGGCAGAACAGACAAGATTCTTCGACACGAAGAGACACTAATTGTTCAAGATGACAAATTTTCTGGCACTCCACAAAATTATGATTCAAAACCGCAACCATATCCCAGTCACTTGCTTCAAGTGTTGGTGTATCTGAATTCAATTTATTCAACGTCCAAAGCTCGCAATCCTGAAGATTTGTTTGAGATGCCTCACACTCAAAAGATGTGGAAGATTCGAATCTGTGATAGAAAGACACGAACTCCATACAAGACGTATTCAGATTACCAGGACGCATTTGCTTTACAATTTTTACACAATTCCTTGGAGCGATTCGCTACAGTATCACTGGGAATTGATGAACCTGCACATCACAATTCAGTGAATAAATGCAATGCATGCAACTTGAAATCATTTTGTGAATTCAAGATAAAATAATCTAGTTTCTTTCTTTTGTGGGCTTTGAGTGTGCCTTTACCATATGTCTCATGGTTCTCTCAGGGTCACTGAACTCCATCTCACAAATTCGGCATACAAGGCTTGGTTGCTCTGTCTTTTTTCCAAATAGTTTCATGTTGTGGCGCCGATCCTCTGGTATATGAACCACTAAATTGTAACTAAATTCGGCTTTGTTTTAGTTTTCTAGATGATTTCACAATTATTGAAATCAAATTATCATTTATCCCATACTTGTCAAAGATTCTTCTTAGAAAGTAAGTTCGTGTAAATGAAA
>Ga0181568_10006047_pt1 | contig 10590 bp, 9 predicted proteins | sample 101ome_20_FD_133758 | JGI IMG/M metagenome (GOLD analysis project Ga0181568, IMG submission 133758) | Coastal salt marsh microbial communities from the Groves Creek Marsh, Skidaway Island, Georgia - 101404AT metaG (megahit assembly) | ecosystem: Environmental > Aquatic > Marine > Intertidal zone...
CTGCGGTCTTTCGGCGGATGATCTCCTGGTATTGCTCGGCCTGAGTGTCGGGATTGCCCGCGGCCACCAACTGCATTACCTCGCCGGCGGCAATTGTATTGGTGGTCTCCGCCATATGGGCCAGCAGGGGCATATTGTCTAAGCCGACCATCAGCTGAAACGCCCGGGTGTAGATAAAGTCGCCGACCAGCACGCTCGGCGCGTTACCAAAGGCTGCGTTGGCGGTGGGCATACCGCGACGGAGCGTCGACAGGTCCACCACGTCGTCGTGCAGCAATGTCGCTGTGTGGATGAACTCGACCACCGCCGCGAAGCGAATATGCGCATCAGTGATGCTACCCAGCGCTTTTGCGGAGAGCAGGACCAAGAGCGGCCGCATGCGTTTTCCCCCCGCTTTGACGATGTACTGGCCGATGTTTTCGACCATATCGACGTCGGACTGCAATAGCTCCACGATGACGTCGTCGACCCGCGCAAATTCAGCTTCGACGCTGTTTTTGATCAGTGCATTCACAAACGGCCCCCCGTGAGCCGGCAATTATAGGCCGGGTGATGTCATGTGACCACGCTGGGGGTATCCGCGGCGGGGCAGTGCCGACGCCCTGAACCGTGTTGTAGCGCTAATGTTCACACTTGCGCTTACCCCCGTGACAGCGTATCTTTCGCGCCCTTGATGCGTCTGAGAAGCCGCGTCCCGGTGCCTGGACTCTGCCCCGCAATTGCGCGGATTGATTCGCGAGCAGGCTAACTGAGAGGAAAGACTATGTACGCAGTAATCAAAAGCGGTGGCAAGCAGCACCGTGTTGAAGAAGGTGAGCAGCTCAAGCTTGAGAAGATTGAGGCCGCCACCGGTGACACAATCGAATTCGACCAGGTATTGATGGTGGGATCAGGTAGCGACGTCAAGATTGGCGCACCGCTGGTAGAAGGCAGCAAGGTCACGGCAGAAGTCGTTGCCCATGGCCGCCACGACAAGATCCGTATCGTCAAATTCAACCGACGTAAGCACTACCGGAAAGAAACGGGCCATCGCCAGTGGTACACCGAAGTGAAGATTACGGCGATTAGCGGCTGATAGGAGAATCGATCAATGGCACATAAGAAAGCAGGCGGTAGTACGCGTAACGGGCGCGATTCCGAAAGCAAGCGACTCGGAGTCAAAGCCTACGGTGGCCAGTCGGTCTCTGCGGGCAGCATCATTGTGCGGCAGCGCGGTACCCGTTTTCACGCGGGCGAGAACGTGCGTGTCGGCAAGGACCACACGTTGTTTGCAACGGCGGATGGCAAGGTAGAGTTCTTCAGCGGCGGCCCGCATAATCGCAAGCAGGTCCGTATTGTAACGGCGTAAACCGGACGCCCAGGATCCGAAAAACCTCGTCACCCGGCGGGGTTTTTTTTTGCCAAGGCGCAGGGCCATGACATGAAGTTTGTCGACGAAGCCATTATCGAAGTCACCGCGGGGAAGGGCGGCAACGGCTGCGTGAGTTTCCGCAGGGAGAAGTTCGTGCCCAAGGGCGGCCCCGACGGCGGGGACGGGGGTGATGGCGGCTCAGTGTTTCTGATCGGCGACGATGCGCTCAACACAATGATCGATTACCGCTATACCCGCCGCTTTCGCGCAGAAAACGGCGAGGCAGGCCGGGGCCGCAATTGCTCAGGAAAGTCCGGAGATGATCTCGTATTGCCGGTGCCGCTGGGCACAACCGTGCTCGATGAGGACTCCGGCGAAATTCTGGGTGACATTCGCGAGCAGGGTGAGCGTCTCTTAGTCGCCCAGGGCGGATTCCACGGCCTAGGCAACACCCGTTACAAATCTAGTATTAATCGCGCGCCGCGGCAAAGCTCGCCCGGCACCGAGGGGGAGTCGCGGAACCTGAAGCTAGAGCTGAAGGTACTCGCTGATGTCGGCTTGTTGGGGTTGCCCAACGCCGGCAAATCGACGTTTATTCGCGCGGTGTCAGCCGCGACACCCAAGGTGGCGGATTACCCGTTTACGACACTGATTCCGAATCTGGGTGTGGTCAAGGTCGATGCCCACCGGTCTTTTGTCGTAGCGGATATCCCCGGCTTAATCGAGGGTGCCTCCGAAGGCGCAGGCCTGGGTATTCGGTTCTTGAAACATTTGACCCGCAATCGGGTATTGCTGCATTTGGTTGATATTGCGCCGGTCGACGGCAGTGATCCCGCCGCTGCGGCTCTGGCGGTGATAGGCGAATTGCAGCGTTTCAGCGCGGCATTGGCGGCGCGGCCGCGATGGCTAGTGCTCAATAAAACTGACTTGGTTGACGAGGCAGCGCTTGCAGAGATTCGCCAGCGCATTACGAGTGCGCTGCAATGGGAGGGGCCGGTCTATACGATTTCGTCGGTGTCGGGGGCTGGCACCCAGGGGTTATGCGGCGACTTGATGAGTCACCTCGAAACGCAGGCCGAAGTTTTTAGAACGGATCCGGATGCTGCGGCGATGGAATCCGATGCGCAGGAGCAGATGCAGCGCGAGGCGCGCGAGCGCATTGCCGCTTTGCAGCTGGCCCGCGCACAAACGCGTGCGCGGCAGCGAGGCGGCGTTGCTGACGATGATGACGACGATGTGGTTGTGGAGTACCGGCATTGAGCACGGCGATACCGAGCGCTGAGCACTCGCAAGGTGCCGATCGAAAGCGTCTGGTGGCCGCGCGCCGTTGGGTGATTAAAGTCGGCAGCGCGCTTTTGACTAATGACGGTCGCGGGCTGGATCCTGAGGTCATGCAGCGCCTCGCCCGACAGATTGCGGCGCTTCGTGATCGCGGCTGTGACGTGGTCTTGGTGTCCAGTGGTGCGATTGCGGCGGGTCTGGTCCGGCTCAACCTATCGGCGCGGCCGCACGAAGTGCATTTGTCGCAAGCTGCTGCTGCCGTGGGCCAGTCGGCACTGGTCCGCGCGTATGAGGAGTGCCTTGAGCCACTGGGTATCACCACCGCGCAAATTTTGCTCAGCCACGCTGATGTGCGGGCCAGAGATCGTTACTTAAACGCCCGTAGCACGCTCAACACGCTGTTACAGATGGGGGTGTTACCGATCGTTAACGAAAATGACACGGTGGTGACGGACGAGATTCGTCTCGGTGACAACGACACGCTGGCGGCGCTGGTCGCGAATCTGGTAGATGCCGAAGCGCTGCTGATTCTTACCGATCAGGATGGCCTTTTGGATAAGGACCCCCGTCATGGCGAAGACGCAACACTCATTGCCAGCGCCGATGTCCATGACCCCACGCTGGATGGCATTGCCGGAGGCTCCTCCGGTGCGCTGGGTCGCGGTGGGATGGCCACCAAATTACGTGCCGCCAGGCTTGCAGCGCGCTCGGGGACCGGCACCGTGATTGCCAATGGCAGAGTCGCGGATGTGATTACCCACGTGACCACGGGCGGGGCGATGGGGACATTTTTACAAACCCAGCGGCGACCCCAGAGTGCCCGTAAACAGTGGTTGGCCAGTCTTTTGCACGCCCAGGGGCAGCTGGTGCTCGACGAGGGTGCTGTCCGGGGAGTGGTGGAGCAGGGGCGGTCCTTACTGCCGATTGGCCTGACCGCCGTCAACGGTGTGTTTCAGCGTGGCGACCTGGTGAGCTGTGTCGACGCGACAGGCCGCGAGCGCGCGCGAGGTTTGGTGAATTACGCGAGCGACGAGGCGGTCCTCTTGGTCCGCAAGGGCTCGGCAGAGATTGAATCGGTACTGGGTTATCGCGGTGATGAAGAAATGATTCATCGCGATAATTTGATTGGCGTGTAAACAGTGGCAGGTATGACGTTATTACTGCTGTACAGCGGGGCACTCTTCGCGGCGTCGTTGTTGGGGAGTCTGCTACCGCGCCAGCTCGAGATGACCCATACCCGCACGCAAATGGTCCTGAGCTTGGTATCGGGTTTGATGCTGGGCGTCGCGTTATTGCATTTGATTCCGCACAGCTACGCGGCCGCGAGGCAGATCGATACCGTCATGGTGTGGACCCTCGCGGGTCTCGTGTTCATGCTCCTCTTATTGCGGCTATTCCATTTTCATCAGCATGACTTCGGCGGTTCCGCCGACGCCTGCGATATGGCCTCGGCGGATGACCACGATCACGCGCACGCCCATGACCATGCGCATCCTCCCGAGCGCGCGCTGGGTGCACTGGGTCTTTTGTTTGGGCTTTCGATTCATACCGTGGTCGATGGCATCGCGCTGGGCGCGGTGCTCTTGAGCGGAGAAGTCGCACCGATTGCCGGGCTGGGCGTTTTTCTGGCGATCCTGCTCCACAAACCGTTGGATGCATTGTCGATCGAGACGGTCATGGCGACCGGCGGTTGGTCGTCCGGGTCGCGGTGGGCGATTGCCATATCGTTTGCGTTGCTATGCCCGCTGTCAGCGATTGCGCTGTATCTCGGTATCGGCCCCTGGCTGCCGACCCTGTCGCTGCCGGCCATCCTCGCTTTTGCTGCGGGCGCGTTTGTCTGTATCGCCTTGGGTGATTTGTTGCCCGAAGTCCAGTTTCACAGTCACGATCGCGCGCGATTAACGCTGCTGTTTCTACTCGGTATCGGAATGGCGGTCGCCATAGGCTGGTTTGAGCCCGCGCATTAACGCGCTCCAGACATCGTTAATCTAGCGCTCTGCCCCCAACGCGCGTGCCAAACGATCACTCTGCTGTGGATCCACATCACCCAGCCAGCCGGTCAGCTCATCCGCAACCAGATCGGTCAGGGCGTCGAGGTGATTTGGTGACGCGTTGAGGCAGGGAATATATTCATAGCGCGTCCCGCCCGCGTCGAGAAACGTGTCACGATTCTCCATGCCAATCTCCTCGATCGTCTCGAGGCAATCCGCGGAGAATCCTGGGCAGACGACTTGTACGGCTGTGATGCCCTGTTCGGGCAGAGCGCTTAAGGTCTCGTCAGTGTAAGGCTGCAACCACTCTTCGCGACCAAACCGCGACTGAAACGTCGTGATCATATCGCCCTCTGAAAGCGCGAGTGCTTCGCCAATCAGTCGGGAGGTTTTGTGGCATTGGCAGTGGTAGGGATCACCCTCTAGCAGATAGCGCTTGGGCATCCCGTGATAGGACAGCACCAGCTTGTCAGCCCGCCCGTGTTCCGCCCAGTGTGCACGGATGCTGTCCGCCACCGCCGCGATGTAGCGGTGATCATCGTGATAGGAGCTGATGAAGCGCACTGCCGGTAGCCACCGGCGCCGTGTCAGATCCTGACTGACCTCGTCAAAGGTTGAGCCAGTGGTCGGTCCTCCATACTGGGGGTACAAGGGCAAAATCACTAACTTTTGCATGCCGGCATCAAACATCTCGCCCAGCACGTCGGCGATGGCGGGAGAGCCATAGCGCATCGCGCCGCGCACAATAAAGCGGTCACCGAATCTCTCTTTGAGCCGCTCGCGGACGCCGCTGACCTGATCTTCGAGGTGAGCCAGTAGCGGCGAACCCCGCTCCGTCCATACCGCTCGGTAGGCTTCGGCAGAGCGTTTCGGGCGCGTGTTGAGAATGATGCCATTGAGGATCAGCCACCAAATGGGGCGGGGCACCTCGACAACGCGCGGATCCCAGAGAAACTGCTTCAGGTAGGGCTTGAGGGCTTTTGCGGTAGGTGCTTCGGGTGTCCCCAGGTTCGTCAGCAACACCCCAACAAGTGGCGAGGATGCGTGCTCATAACCGGATTGGCCGAGATAGTTCATACTGGATTCCTGCGCGCTGGGCGATCAGTTTAAGACGCCCGCGGGCCCTGTGATCCCGAAAACGATTGTACCTTATACGTGAATTGACTCTGGCTTGATCAGTGCGTACAAGAGAGGCCCTGCGGTGGCAGTGCCGCCCGGTTTTCACACAGCATCAGGATGCGGCCATGAGCCTTGATTTTGACAGCGCGCGCTTACCCAATCCCCATCTGACCGAGGAGCATCTTGCCTGGCGGGCGGCGCTGCGTCGCTTCGTGGACGCCGAGATCATGCCCTTCGCCGAGGACTGGGATGAGGCGGGTGGTATACCCGAGGCACTGTGGCCCAAGGCGGCGGCCGTGGGGCTTTTGGGGCTCGGGTATCCAGAGCAATACGGTGGCACACCCAGCGATCCTTGGTACTCCTGGATTGTTAATGAGGAGCTCTCGCGGGTGGGTGTGGGCGGCGTTTCCGCGTCGCTCATGGTGCACGGCATCGGTCTCCCGCCGGTGATTAATTGGGGGTCGGAAGCGATGCGAGCCGAGGTGGCGCCACCGGTGCTTCGCGGAGAGAAGTGGATTTCATTGGGCATCACAGAGCCCGGAGGCGGGTCGGATGTGGCAAACCTAGCGACCACGGCGGTGCGCGAGGGTGACACGTTCGTCGTGAATGGCAGTAAGACCTACATCACTGGCGGGATGCGCGCGAACTGGGTATCGACCGCCGTACGCACGGGTGGCCCGGGGGCGGGTGGCGTATCGATGCTGTTGATTCCCACTGACAGTGAAGGGTTTTCGCGCACCCCGCTGAGCCGCAAGATGGGTTGGTGGGCGTCGGATACGGCCACGCTGTACTTCGATAATGTTCGCGTACCGGCCAGCCATCTGATCGGCGCCGAAAACGAAGGCTTCAAAGTGATCATGACCAATTTTAATGACGAACGGATGGGTATGGCCGCTGCTATGGAGGCCTATGGCCGCGTTTGTCTGGAGGAAGCCGTCCTGTGGGCGAGAGAGCGAACCACCTTTGGCAAGCGGCTCGCGGATCATCAGGTCATTAGGCATAAGATCGCGCACATGAAGCAGCAACTGAATGCCACGCAGGCCTATATTCGATGTTGTTACGAATCGATTGAGGCGGGCACTCCGAATCCCGGCGACATTGCGTTGCTCAAAGTCCAGGCGAGTGAGGTCATGGAGTTTTGCGCGCGCGAGGCAATGCAGATACTGGGCGGCTTGGGATATATGCGCGGTAATCGCGTCGAGCGGATTTATCGAGAGGTCCGCGTGAACGCGATTGGTGGTGGCTCCGAGGAGATCATGCGCGATTTGGCGACCCGCCAATACGGGTTATAACTCGGGGAGCGGGGGCCAAAGTCCCTCCCTGGTGGATATCGCGGTCGCGGGCCGATAGGTGGGTCGCAAAAATATGCGCCGCGCAGAGAACCATAAAACCGCACGCCTGATCGATCTATCGCAGGCGAGTGTGTTGAGTAGATAAACGAGAAAAGTAGCGGGAGATCAACATGAGTGACAGCAAGGCGGCCTTAAAGGCTTTTCGCGAGGAGGTGTCTGCGTGGATGACGGAAAATGTGCCCGCGGACCCGGGGTTTTTATTGCCTCTGACTTTTCTCGAGGTCGGCACCGAGCAGCAACTCGATTTTCTGCGGGAGTGGCAGCACAAACTCTGGAGCGCCGGGTATCTGGGTATGCATTGGCCCACCGAATATGGTGGACAGGGCGCTGACCCCGCATACCAATACATCGTAGACAAGGAGCTGGGTCGCCACAACGCACCGATTATCTTTAATACGATTGGCTTGAACTGGGTCGGTCCGTTGTTATTGGACATGGGCACGGCCGACGAGAAAGCCAAGTACGTTAAGAACATCCTCTCCGCGGAGGAGATCTGGTGCCAGGGTTTCTCCGAGCCCGACCATGGCTCGGACCTGGGTGCGGTGCAGACCCGTGCCGTTCGTGATGGGGACGAGTACGTGGTGAACGGCTCAAAAATCTGGACGACGATGGGCAATTATGCCGATCACATGATCTTGCTCGCCCGCACCAACACACAGACCGAGCGCAAATACGACGGTCTCTCGTTCTTTCTCTCACCGATGAAAATACCTGGCGTGGAGGCGCACCCGATTCGCAAGGTCACCGGTGAGTACGGCTTCAACCAAACCTTTTTTACCGACGCGCGCATTCCCGCGAGCTGCCTCATGGGCGAGGAGGGGGGTGGCTGGACGGTTGCCATGAAGACGCTCGAGTATGAGCGAGGGGTGACCGCCGGTCAGGCGAGCGGGCACTGGGGGGTGACGGTGCAAATTGACGACATGATCGAAACCTTGTCGACGTTGCGGCAGGACGGTGCTCCCCTGCTAGATGACCCGATTGTGCGCGATGATGTCGTGGGGTTCATGATGGAGGCAAAGGCCCTCTCGCTATCAGCGCGGCGTATGGCGATACCGGCATTGAACTCGGACTACCCCATGGGTTTGGCGTTGTCGGTCAAGTACCGCGGTACGGAGTATGAGCGACGCATGAAGCAGTACGCCGCCAGCAAGCAGGGGGCGAAGAGCGCCCTGTATGTCGGCGATGGCGACGCGGTTAACGGTGGTTTCTGGCAGCGGGCGTACTTTAGCAATTTTGGTGCGACCATCGGCGGCGGTACCACACAGGTGCAGGCCAACATCATTGCCGAGCATGTGCTCGGACTGCCGAAGTAAGGAGGCTGCCATGAGTGTTATGCAAAACGTTGCGATCAGCGTTACCGAAGAGCAAGGGATGTTGCTGGATGTCGCGCGGGGCTTCGTGCGAGATCAAGCGCCTATCGAGGCAGTGCGCTCACAGTTGGAAACCGAGACGGGATTCGACCTTGCGACCTGGCGGAGCATGATTGAAATGGGTTGGTCGGGCATTGCGCTGCCAGACAGTGTGGGTCGTGCTGGTATGGGCGTGGGTTCAGCGGTGCCGGTGATGGAGGCACTGGGGGGCGGCTTGTTGGGCACTCCCCTGCTGAGTACCACGCTGGCGGGACAATTGATTTGGCGCGCTGCGGGCGAGGCCGCGGCTGATTGGCTGGGCCGCCTGTGCGCTGGCGAGATCGGAACCATTGCGCTACTCGATCAATCCGATTGGGGAGCGGGTCATTGTGATCTGACCCTCGATAGCGCGGGGATCCTGTCTGGGCAAAAACAGTATGTGCCGGATGCCGCGGTGGCTGATGTATTCGTCGTGCTGGCGAATGAGCAAGGGGCCCCGGTATTGGCGCTGGTCGAGCGTGGCGCCTTAGCCGACGGAGCGGTGACGGCGAACGTGGTGATTGATTTGACTAAGCGATCAGCCAACGTCGATTTCTCGGGGGTCAGCCCGGCGCAGGTGATTCGGGGGGAGGCCGTGACTGCGGCAATCCGCGATGTGCTGTTACTGGGTGCACTATTGACCGCTGCAGAGACAACGGGAGCCGCCGGACGGTGCCTCGCGGGTATTACCGATTATCTCAAGACGCGCAAGCAGTTCGGTAAATTGATCGGGTCGTATCAGGCGTTAAAGCACCCGACGGTGGATATCTACGTGGGCATGGAAAACGCACGCTCCTTTGTCTATCACGGCGCTACCGTGGTCGGCGAGGGCACGCTGGACCATGATGCTGAGGTTGCCTGCCGGATGGCGAAGGTGGCCGCGGACGATGTCATGGTATACGCCGGGGACCGCTCGGTGCAGTTCCATGGGGGCTTCGGGTTTACCTGGGACTGTGATTCCACGCTGTTCATTCGTCGCGCACAGTGGGCGCAGCAGATGTATGGCGGCGCCATTCATCACCGCAAGCGATTGGCCGCTTTGTTGCTGGACGCTTAGCGGGCTAAGCGGTGATCGCTGCGGGCCGCGCAGTCCCGGTCAGCGAGACGTCGCCCCCCGAGGACAACTCAGACTCAGCCGGGTGGCAGGTGTGTGCCGAGAAAGCGGGCCATATTGCCACCCATAACGGCGCGAATTTCCGCTTCGCTGAAGTTTGCGTCAATGAGCGCCTGAGTCAGATGTGCCAACTGTGAGGCGTCGATGGGCGTCGTGACCGAGCCGTCCCAGTCTGAGCCCAGCGCGATGTGCTCGACGCCAAAGTGGTCTATGCCGTAGCGGATGGCACTTGCAATGGCATCGATCCCCTGGCCGCAGGTAACGTCCGCCCAAAAACCGACGCCGATCAGACCGCCGGCTTGTGCAATCATCGACATGGTCTCATCGCTGATATTTCGCGGGCTCGGGCAATGCCCCTGAAAGCCCGTATGGCTCACGATCAGCGCCGCGCCGTCAGACGTCTCTAGGGTATCCCGCACGGTGGCCTCACTGCTGTGCGCCACATCGATCATCACGCCGAGGGCCTGCATTCTCCGCACGGCATCGCGACCAAACTCCGTCAAACCGGATTGAGATTCTCCATGCAGTGAGCCACCCAGTCGATTGTCGAAAAAGTGCTGCAGGCTCATCATGCGAAAGCCTGCAGCGAATAGCCGGTCAATGTTATCCAGCTCCCCGTCGAGCGCGTGCGAGCCCTCGGTACCGAGGAGCCCGCCGACGATATCCTCGCCAGCGAGCCGGCGCGACAGCAGCGCCGCGAGATCAGACTGCGAACGAACCAAGACAAATTGCGGGCTAGCAGTGGCAAGGGCCTGCACGCGCTCACCTTGCAACACGGCGCGCGCAAACAGACTGTCATAGGCATCGCTGGGCCATCTTTGGGCGATGGCGAGCAAGGTGATGTTGTCGGGAGCCTCGGTGGCATTGTGCTCATAGTTCTGCCCGCGTGGAGATTTGGTCACCGTGGTGAACATTTGTAGTGCGGCACCCCCCTCGATGAGGCGCGGTAAGTCCACCTGACCCCAGTCATTGCGAGCCATCAGGTCTTTGCCCC
>Ga0181568_10006048_pt1 | contig 10589 bp, 12 predicted proteins | sample 101ome_20_FD_133758 | JGI IMG/M metagenome (GOLD analysis project Ga0181568, IMG submission 133758) | Coastal salt marsh microbial communities from the Groves Creek Marsh, Skidaway Island, Georgia - 101404AT metaG (megahit assembly) | ecosystem: Environmental > Aquatic > Marine > Intertidal...
AATCTTGCCGCATTTAAATTTCTAATTGCTTGACTGGTAGGAATAAGAACTTTGCCACCTAAGTGTCCGCATTTCTTTTCTGATGCAAGTTGATCTTCAAAGTGTACAGCCGCCGCACCTGCTTCAATTAAATTTCGTGCCAGTTCGTATGCGTTGAGTGCTCCGCCGAATCCTGCTTCTGCGTCTGCGATGATTGGTGCAAAGTCAAAGCCTTCTCCGCCTTCAAGCACTTCGATTTGATCTTGTCTGCGAAAAGCATTATTAATCGAACGCACCACATTAGGAACGGAATCGACCGCATATAAACTTTGGTCAGGGTATGTTTCATTTTGACTATTAGCCGAGGCCGCGACTTGCCATCCTGATAGATATATAGCCTTAAGTCCCGCTTTAACGTGTTGTACTGCTTGTTGACCATTGTAAGCACCGAACGTATTGATGTAGTCATTTTCATCAAGAAGCCTCCTTAATTTGTTTGCTCCGTTCTTTGCTAAAGTGTGTTGGATCTTGACTGATCCTTGAAGAGACTTGACAGTCTCTTGGGTATAGTTTCTTTTGTCGCCCATAACAACTTCCTCTTTGTGTGTGCGATCAAATTACTCTATGACTATGTCCTCCATACCGGCAGTTCTTAATCTGGTAATATGACCTATTTGCCATTGCTTAGTATCAAGGCCCTTCATAATGCCGAGGTACTGGTTTCTCAATAATGCAAATTGATTTGCTAAATGAGTAAGTGTAATAACACTGTCCTCTCCATCGACAAACTTCTCAGCATCACGACTGCTAAGTTGCCTGTTATAATTCTCTAAATATTTTCTAAATACTTTACTGCGTTCTTTACGCAATTCAATATTTACATGTTCTAATATTGCTTCAATTTCTTGAAGTTGATTAAAACGTTGTTCTGTAATGCCTGGCAAAGATGCACTGGATTTCTCCAGCGAACCTTTAATTTTGCATTCATACTTGGCACTGTTAAGTTGCTGATCAAAATAATCTATAGCATCAACAATGTTGCCTAAATCGTCAGTTATCTTATTGTACCAAGTACTCATGTTTTACCATCCGTTTGAATAATCGTCATCGTAATCGTCATCTTCGTCCTCAACGCCTTCGTCAAAGTATGATACTATAGCAGTTTTCATAACTTTGTCAAACTCGTTACTGTGAATATGAATTTCACTGATGTCGATATTTTCTTCAAACAATCTTAGAAGTGTTTCTGCTACTTCTAATTTTTCTTTGGAAGAAACGTGGGACTTAACTAAATCCCACGTCTCATTTAGTAGTGCTATTTCAGGACTCATCAATTAATTCCTCAGGTATATCATCAAATTCATCTGGGTCAATATCCTCTGGCACATCTTGTTGTGCTAATGGATTTTGTTCCCATTCATCTATAATTACCTGAAGTTTATCTCCAGTCCAGCCTTTTCTGAACTCCTTTATTTCTTCGCCAGTTACAGGTGAAGTATAAAGCAGTTTATTACCGACCTTTTCAACAATACCTTTTGATTCAAGCATTTCCAATAGGCCACTATATGGATCCATACCTGTTTCATATGGTATTTTAATTTGAACGCCCTCGAAAGGCTTACTGTATCTTGATTTCATCACTTTACAGGCCGCTCTAATACCTTGCACTGTGGAGGTCTTATTACCGTCTGCATCTTCTTTTAGTTTCAACTTTTTCATTGCAACTACAATAGATGAGGCGTAAATAAAACCTTGACCACCACTGATCTTATCATCAGGATCAAACATATCTTGAGATGCATAAGTGTGATTGGTTGCTATCAATGCGATGGGGAATGGTGCAATTTGATTAACAGTGTTTCTAACCAAAGCAGTTAATGCCTTAGGTTTTCTACCCATATCACCTTTCATATCACCTTTTTGAAACTGATCAACGTCAGTGGGTGTCAAGAGCATACCCAAACTGTCAATTACGAAAACAAGTTTAGGCATTTCGTCGTACTCCAAATCTCCATAATTTGATTTGTAGTCTTTCATAAACTCAGAGATGGCTTTCGCTACATCATCAATCATAGATACTGAAATACGCAAGAGTTTTTCTGGACTTGTATCAACATCAAGTGCCTGTAGCCATTCTTCGTCAAGTGCATTCTCTGAATCGAACAACACGACTTGACAGCCCATTTCTTGTGCTGATTTTACAAGGTTACCAGAACATATAAAGGATTTACCTGAGCCTGACTCACCAGCAAACACACTGACTTTTCCTAATGGAATACCTTTGTTGAAATCGTTAGATATCAAATAGTTTAGTGTGTAATTACCAGTGCTGATCCAATCCTTAGGATCGAAGAAGCCAGCACTGATGCCTGTGATGCTTTTAGTAATTCCCGTACGGAACTTCGTTAAGTCAAATGGTTTCTGCATGATTTATCTCCTTAGGCGTCTGTATTGCTTCTGGCTCTAATCATTGCAAGAATATCATCTGCTGATTGTTTTCCTTTATCGTCTGATTGTTCAACTGCTGGTGCAGGAGCAGGAGCCGCTTCAGCCACTGGTGCCGGTGCAGGTGTTTCCACTGCTGGGGCAGGTGCTGGTGCAACTGGTGCCGCTGGTGCTGGTGCTGGTGCTTGTTGAGCAGGAGCACTTGCAGTTTGAACCGCTGTTGATGGGACTTCTACGCCATATGGCTTGTAAAAGTTGCCCCATTTTTCTGGGTCATATAAATCTCCATCAACACTTGCTTGGAACATTTCACTAATTGCTTGATACCCTTCAGCAGTAGGTTGTGCTGGAAGGAAGTCTTTTAGTGTAAACAATCCATTAGAATCAATAGCCGCTAATTGTACTTCATCTAATGCACTCTCTTTACGAGCCCACTTTGATGTAGAGTAATCAGCATATTGACCTTTAGTTGTCTTAGAGACTCTAAAGTCTGTACCATTAACGTAATCAGTTGGAATGTTTTCCATTTCTGGGTCCATTAACGCCGCTTTAATAATATTAAAGATCTGTGGTGAAATCACAAATCTACGAATTGGGTTTTCTGGTGAATCTTCATTAAGAGGATTCTCAGTTACAAAACCTTGGAAAATGTAAGAACGTTTTTTCCAATACTTTCTGCCCATATCTTCAAGACTTGCGTCTTTAAACCAAGGACGAACCTCAGTAAGAACTGGACATGTGTCACCGTACATTTCACCGCATGGTACTTGTACTGTAACAGGTTTGTTCTCACCACCTTTTACTCCTGGGAAAGTCAAACGAATCATTTGTCTTTCAACCCAAAAGAAGTCGTTGCTTGTATCACCGTCAGGAAGGAATCTAAGTACTGCTGAAGTACCTTCATCGATGTTCCAGTGTGGGTAAATTGCGTTATCGCTTTGGGTGGGTGAACCGGAGGATTTATTCTCCATTGCCGAGAGCTTTGCTCGGATTTCTGCTAAAGATGCCATAATGTTTCTCCTATAAATGCCATGTTTGCCATATCGTATACAATGTATACTTGTGCCTATTAATTATAATGCCAAGATAGAAAATGTCAACCTTTTTGGTAAACTTTTTTTCTAACAATGTTATTTAGCAAAAAACCGGCAAAAGCCGGCTTTTTTTGGTATGCTAATATCTTTTGATTAGTCTTCAATTATAAATGAGTCTAAGAAGCTCTCATAAATTTTACTGTGGTCAACGGCCTCATTTCTTACACGTGGCTCGTTAGCACTTAGTAAACAACTCTTAATTGTAGAGTATTCAAATTGATTTAAATTACTACCACCTGATATCTTCTTACTAATACCTGATAGATAATTGCTTAACATTGGATCCTTTGCAGTGTTGCCCATTTGAGCAACTTGATATCCAAGTTTTGCATGTGGTGAAGTAAAGTCTAAACCGTTTGTTTCTGTGACTAAATCTTTTAAATTATCAAAACTTTCGTTTGCAATAGCATCGTTGATTTTGCTTTCAAATGATGCTTGTCTTGACATAGCAGTTTTAATGCTATCAATTGCATTTGCTACTCTGTCATCAAAATGTGTTTCAGTAAATTTGCTTTGAAGATCAACATCATCAGTTAAAACTTCTACACTGTTTCGTGCAACAATGTCTTCACAAGCATTAGCATATGATTTAATGCCAATAAGTTTGTGTAAAGTTTCGCTTATGCTGTTAATGTTTTCTATTGCTAATTTTACATAAGATTCGTTTTCTTCATTTACAAGTTTTGCATTAGAAACGTATCTAACAAATTCTCTTAATTTTCTTTGTTCAATAGCAGACTCGGTAATTGCTGAGCCAATTGCATCATACATCTCACCACCTTGTTGAATATGGCGAGCCATTGCACGAGCGGCTCTAAGGTTGTTCTCTGCCATTTTAAATCTTTCATGACCACGTTGAATATAGATACTGTGTATGTTTCTACTACGTGAACCTCTTACTTCTTCGTTTACAGGTTTCTTATGTCGAACAACGAGTTTTACAGAGTCAAGTGGTTGGTAACTGGTTTTACTACTACCAGTCATAGGGCCAAAACCTTCCATAACATCTGCCATGTCTTTCTCCTGATTTTGAGCAATATCAACTTTTTCGGACTTAGGTTCTAAATGTTTGTCAAACAATTTGAAATCAAAGTCTTGTAAATTGTCTAATGCCATATCTTTTAACATTTCTCTTAGTTCAGATACATCAGAATCTTTGTTTGCTGACAGCAATACTTGCTGATTCTTTTTATCAAACCTAACTAATATGTTTGGTTCTTTAACAGCAAAACGTGTTCCTTCTCTTGGATCAACCACGAGATTACCTTCGTTGTCATAACTTTGAACTTCATGCCCAAAGCCTTTTATAAGATTATAAATCTTTTCACTGACAGAATTAACGTTGATTGCCACTGTATCTCCTTTTAGTATAACTATTTATCATTATAAGAGATCAATTGGCATTGGGCCTTCCCATTCATCTTCATCATCAGCATAGTCTGAACTTAAACTACCTGTGAGGTTTGTATTTACTACTTCAAATACTTCGTCCTCAAATGATGCAATAAATTCAATCATTCTAACACAAAGTAAAAAACTCATTACGAGATCATCATGCTCGCCTGGTTTGGCGGCAAAACTGTTACCTTTTGCAACAAAGTTTTTAAGTTCACTAATAAGTGCTCTACTCTGAACTTTTAATTTATCTGATTCGAGAAGTCTCTTCATTGAAAGAGCACCTTCGACTTTTGATTTGTGGCTTGTATGGAATCCTCTGCGTCCTCTTTTACCTTGCACCTTTTTAGGTTCGTGTACCATTTCACCTGGGAAGTTTTCCTCACCTGTGTCTCTAATAACTACAAGTGCCGCTTCTCCAATAGTGTTGTTTTCCACAGTCCAATAAATTTGGTTTACTTGCAACTCTTTTAAATATTGCAGTATATCCATCATGGTACGCATTTGTCCTTCAATTGGTGTTTTATTGTGTTGCCATTCTGCAACTTGTACCATAGTAGGAACTTCAACAACTTGTATAGCACTGTAATCACCACCTGTACCTGAACTTGGATCAAGTGCTACAACATAAGTAAAATTAGGGTGTGGGTGTTTGTACCAACGTACTTCGCCCATTTTTCTTATAGGTTCCATACCTTCCAGTTGCATTAGTTTTAGAGGAGAAACAAGTGTTTCATCGTAAACAACAAATTCACAATTATGTTCACGTCTAAACCTTTCTTCACCAATACTTGCTTGTTCTTGTAATGCCCAAGCCTCATCACGTTCTGGGTGCTCGTCCCATTTTGCAAGGAAAGGTCTAAAACCATTAACACCTATTTCTTTTTCGTTACCATGTTCATCGAACATTTTGTTAGCACCTGCCCAAATCATTGCAAACTGATCGTCGTCGTTATTTGGTGTAGATGTTACAATAGCCTTACCACCTGTTGCAAGTGTTGGTGATAAGGAAGTCCAAAATTCTTTCGCGATGGTATTACGCACAAACGCAAACTCGTCTAAGTAAATTAGTGTTAAGGACATACCACGTCCAGTGTTTTCAGTAGTGGTTGCTGACACAATACGTGAACCATTATCAAAAGTTAAACTACCTTTGTTGTATTCTGTAACACCTGCTCTAATATGATCTGGACAACTTTCATATGCATAACGTATACGTTGCATAATTTCATTAGCACCACTTGCTTTATGTGCGGCAACAAGTATTGTACTATCAGGTCTAAACATTGCATACCACAACAAATAACCTGCGGCTACAGTGGTTTTACCCATCTGTCTACCCAGCATGTTGATACTGTAGCGATAATTGTTGTAGTTTGTAATGAGATCTAACTGATAATCATATGGCTCAAAGTCTATACCACCTCTTGTAGGGTGCTGTATTTTCATAAAGTTTCTCATGAAATACAATGGACCAGTGTCGTGATCACAACATTGCTGAAACTCAAGTAAAGTTTCCTGGGTATAATCAACTTTTTTATGTGCTGATTTTACCAGACTGGTATCTGCTGTTCCACGTGCCATACAGTTATTTATTGGATTTTGGTATTAAGATAAATGCTTTGCGAGTTTATCTTTGAGCATACCCATTAATACATCTTTATCTGTGCTATATGATGGGTTTTTGATAGCAATCATGTTAGGCTCACCGCCTTCATCATCTGCTGGCTCACAGTCGCATTCGCCTGGAGGGCAATCACAATCTACTTCACCGCACTGTGGGCATGGTTCGCCTTCTTCGCGATCCATTTCTGGCTCTTCGTGATCGTGATCTTCATGATCTTCATGGTCATCGTTTTTAGGTAATGTAATACCTGCAAGTTTTAATACATCGTGAAGTTCTTGCATACTTTTAGCATTTGCACTAATAGTTACTCTGGCATCGCCCTTAGACTTTGTTTTAGAATAAGAAACATTCTCTGATTCTTCTTCTGGAGAAGCCATTCCCATTGGGAAAGCATTTTCCATTAAGTTTAAAAGTTTTTTGTTAAAGTCTAAGTCTTTCATTATGTATGAACTCCGCCTTGTGCAATAATATCAACTTCTTTAGTTTTCTCAGCACCTTTACCCATGTTAGGAGTATTAACTAATGTATCATACATCGGCTTTAAGTTATCGCCCATGATTTCGTCTTTGCTTGGATAGTTACGGAAGTAATCTGCACCTTTTTCTGCTTTAATTCTTTCTAACTCTGCTAAGAACTTAGCATTATAATCTTCACCAAAGCCAAAGTCTTTTGCATCTAACCCATCTTGCTCATCTTCATAATGAGCCATATCCTCTTTTGCTAACTCTGAATCTTCTTCATTAACATATCTATCTTCGTCATCAGCAACTCTACTTGCAACTATTTCTGATTCAAGTCTACGTGGGTCTTTGATGTCATAAGCAAGAACTTTCTCTGGTTCAATGCCTAAATTAACACCTAACCATACTTCTAAAATTCTTGGATTAACAGGATACTTCAATACAATATCTGTGCTACATACTTCTGATACACATTTAATGCCTTTTGCTCTTTGAAATTCTGCTGGGTTTTCTTGAATAGGAGTTCTTTTAAATGGTGCAACACTAACAACATTATACTTTTTCAAGCAATCTTCAATCATGCTTACGTGATCGCTACTGCAATCTGCCGCAAACTTTACACGGAATGAATATTCCTTATTAAAACTTTCTGTTAGATAATCATTTAGTTGCATATCTATAATCTCCTGTTCATACTTATTTATCATTTTTTTCAAAAACTTCAGATTTCAATCTTTGTAATAGTTCTGCATGAGGTCTTATACCTGGATGACCACCATCAGGAAAGTCATCATTATGATAAACATACTTACTGATTTCTTCTGCTTCTTCTACATCTTGTAGTGTAGGATTTTCCCAACCAGATATACCCCACCACATGCCGTCTGGAAGATCGACTCCCACAATATCAGACTTCCAGTCTTCTATGTAATAATGAAATAGACTTTTATCTATGTGAGGACTTAATTTTACACAACCTCCTATAGCAATCACTTTTGCACGACTTGTAAGTTCTTCACGTATTTTTTGGTTGAGTAAAGGGTAATAATGATCTGGGTCAAATACATATCTTTTCGGGCAATATACATTTTCTTCTATACAATCTCTGTAAGGGCTTGTATGAAACCAGATTATATAATCAAATTCATGATTATCAAAAGGCGGTGGATCATAAGGCCAAGGATTTACTGTTTCGAATCCTTGAAACCAATACTTTACTCTGTCAATTGTACCAAAGTTATTGCCGCCATTAACCGCAAGACAAACAACTTCATGTCCTTCTGCTTCTAATAAGTAGTGTAGATGTGTTTCTGGGGGTGGTCCAGGAGGACCATAATAGTTTGCATTTGCCCAACTGTCACCTGCAATAAGTATCTTCATAACTATTCATCTTTGTTTTCGTCTTTGGTAGATAATAGTTTTAATAATTCATTGCGGTCTAAAACATTTGCTGTAACTTCTTGACTGCCATCACCATTTTTATTGTTCAAATGATCTAATCTTGCTTTCTTTAACATGAGATCAACTTGTTTTAATTTGCGATTTACTTTGCTGTCCTTTGCTTCTAAAGCAATTTTTAGCATGTTAGATGCATTATTAAACACTTGTCCAGCCGCCATATCAGTCATGTTCATACCAAGACTCATAAGTTGTTCATAACTTTCTACTGCTTGTTTTGCAATGTCATCCATTTCACTGTCGTGATGTTCCATGCCCTTAACTTCAGCAAGAGCCTTGTTGATCTTTTCACTCACAGTCAACGCATCTTCGACAGTTTGCACAGATGGAGTATTGCTCACTGGTGCATCGTCTTTCATGTCTTCCATGTGTGGTAGATTGAATTCTTCTTCTAATTTTCGTGTCATACTGTTATTTATTATTTACGTTTACGGGCAACACGTTTCTTAGGATTACGTTTTTTAGTTTTGTGAAATATTTGATCTTCATTTATAACTTTAAAACGTATGCCTTTACGTTGACACCATTCTTGTGCCGCAGTCCATTTAGCGGCATTCACAGCCACTTGTACTTGTTGTGCCCTGCCACGTGCATTTTCCATTGTGGTTTGTGTACTTGGTTTAATTTCAATTAGTTCAACGTGAGTCTTACCATCTTTGTCAGTATACTGTATCATAAAGTCAGGTACATAATTAGTGTACTTGCCTGTTACAGGATTGAGGTAAGGTATTTTGATATTTTCACTTGCCCATTTGTGAATATTTGGGTGGGCGTCACACATTCTCATGAATGCCAATTCCCAACTACTTCTAAAGTATGGTTTTGCTTGTCCTACATATTTAATAGGGTTCTGTACTTCATACAGACCTTGTGCAAATCTGCCCATTATTTTTTAATGTAGTCGCCAAATCTACTCTTACTGTTGCTTGTTGGCTTTGCAAGACCTACACGATTGCCTGCTGGTCTCAACATGTTTATTGTGTCGTATGTGTCAACTGCTAACTTCAAAGCCGCCTCGCCGGGTTCAAAATAGTCTGCTGGATCTACACCCTGAGTTTGTGCTACTTGGATTAACACACCTGCCATTGTTTTTGCTTTGGCTGGCTTAAATCCAACTTTTTCTAATCTTGTTGTGATAGTGTCGAGTTTAACAGGATCAATTGTAACATTCTCGGCTAAGTTACCTAAAATATCAACACTTGCTTCTGGTATTGGGAAATTTATAGTAGAGTTTTCAATGTATGCTACAAGGGTATCGTAGGATACTTTATACTTTACTTCGTTACCAAAGGTATCATATAAATTTGAACTTGGCATTATTCTCCCCTACTCTGTGGCGTACCAACAATACGTTGCACACCTCTTGTGATTGCTCTTGCGCCTGCGTCTTTGATGTTACCACCTTGTATGGCCGCTGACACAACACTTTCACCAAAGTCTGTAAGTATATCACTTATTTTATCTTCATTAGTTTCATTGTTTGGTCCTGCAATTACAACTTGGTCACCGTATGTATCTGGCAAGTTACTTGAACGTGAAACTGTTTCTGTGCCTATTGGATCTGGGTCAGGACCACTTGATGGACCACCTGCACCACCTGTTCTCTTGCTTGGGGGTATAGGTGCTGTCCTTGTTCTTGGAGCCTCAACACTGCCTAATAATTTATCCAACTTCATTGGTTCGTCCATCAGTATCGGATGTTTGAGATTTTCAAATGCAGGACCTTCAAGTCCACTTGCGTTTTCAAATCTATCAAGATCCTCAACACTCATGTCAGTGTTTAAATCACTGTACACTGTGAATCTTTCATAACCAAATTCTAAATCAAAACCCATTGCATCACTTGATGCATAATCAATACCGCTTGGTTTGAAACTTAAAAGTTTTGGATTTATGATACTGTATTGTACTGCTTTATTACCGTGATATAACACAAAGTCTATTCTTTCAAAAAACTGTCCGTCCATTTGAGGATTATAACCTGCAACGTTACTGTCCCATACACCGTCTCTACCAAATGAACTGCCTTGTGTTTCTATACCACCTATTCTATCTATTTCGCCTTCTATATCTCTGCTGTCACCTTTTTGCTTGTTACGTGGGTCCATGTAATGATATGAAAAATATTTC
>Ga0181568_10006050_pt1 | contig 10584 bp, 9 predicted proteins | sample 101ome_20_FD_133758 | JGI IMG/M metagenome (GOLD analysis project Ga0181568, IMG submission 133758) | Coastal salt marsh microbial communities from the Groves Creek Marsh, Skidaway Island, Georgia - 101404AT metaG (megahit assembly) | ecosystem: Environmental > Aquatic > Marine > Intertidal zone...
CTCCCACTGGTATGTGTAACCATGATCGAGGTTAATCACGCCGTCACGGTCTAAAAAAGCGGCGCGATTCATAACGCGCGGCGCCCGCTGCTTTGTCCAGTGGAACTCAAGCGAGCTCTAGTCCTTGTTCAATCAGGGCACAGAGCAAATGCACCACGACGATGTGGCATTCCTGAATATGGGCGGTCTCGGCGGCTGGCGCCACCACGCTGACGTCGCTCTTCAGCGCCAATGCGCCGCCATCGCGGCCGGTCAACCCGATTACCTGGCAGCCCAAAGCGCGCGCCGTGTCACTGGCCGCCAGCACACTGGGGCTATTGCCAGAGGTTGAGATCGCCACCAGCACGTCACCTTCCCTGGCTAAACCCTCGACCTGACGGCTGAAGACCGCGTCATAACCGTAGTCATTGGCAATCGCTGTCAGCGCTGAGGAATCTGTGGTGAGCGCAATGGCGGTCAGCGCGGGGCGGTCGGCGACGAAGCGACCCACCAGCTCAGCGGCAAAGTGCTGTGCATCCGCGGCAGATCCACCGTTGCCGCAAATCAGCAGTTTATTGCCGCGCGAAAGCGCCGTAACACAGCTTTCAGCCGCGGCCTCAATTACCTCCGCGCACTCGGACAGCTGCGTCAACGCCGCCTGATGCTGGCCGATGTAGTCATTGATGAATTGCCGCACATCACCTCCAAAGCGAGCGATACGTTGAGACCGCTGGGTCCTGCCTATGGTATCAGCGAATGGCATCGATAAATCAGACAGACCATCAGCATGACTCTGCTCAGACTAGTAGGCTAACTTTAATAATGCGCCGAAAAGCCTAGCGCAAGATACTTGGCTGTCACGTCATGGAGCATCAAGCTGATGCCAACAGTGACGATGATGACTGCCACCAATTTGACCGCTGAGAGGGTTTGCTCGAGTCGAACGATGGTGACAAAAGATAGTTTTCACCTAAGGCGGCTTGGGTCGGAACAGTAGCGGCATGTTGCCTGCGATGTGGACGTCACTACGCTGAGATAAAAAGTATGTCCTGAGAGCGCTAGCTTGCTGAGGCGTGTAACTCTTTTTCGCCCAGCTCGATCAGTAAGTCTGTGACGGCATAGTCGGGAATTTCGTCCACGGGAATCTCTCGCTGATGCCGCACTAGCATTTCCTCAGACACCATACCCTTCGCACGCAGAATCAAACGCTGCAGACGATGCTCTACGTCATTCTCTAGCGTCATTTCGGCACGACGACGCTCGCCGGCAGAGACATCGGCATCCCGCAGCGCCGCCCGGCCGGCCTCACGTAGCAAGGCCTCCAGCTTTTCGCGCTGCGCCTCGAATTCTCGTCGACTGCAGTGCTCTGAGGAAAAATCGGCGTTAATGGCGCTGAGTTTGGACATAACCGACTCCATAGAATGGAACGCATACAATGGATGTACGCGAGACGCGACCTACCGGTTTGATACTCAGGATTCAGGCTGATCAAAAACCTAGAAAGCAAATATCTAAAAGTCTGTAATGCTCTGTTTTAATTGACTATAAAGTGTCTGCCTGAATGCGCTAGGCAACTGCCTGGGAGTCTGACACACTGAAGAAAGCCGGAGCGGCGCTGCGACCGCCAGTCCGTCGCAGACCAACTCATTGATAGCTCGACATTAGAACAATAGATAGTGGCCCGATGACTGACATCCCCCCCCAGCACCCCCTCAAAGCCAGCGCGCATAAGCTCAAATTAGGTGTATTTGGTCTCAACGTCAGCAGCGGCTGCTCCATGACAGAGCGACCCGACACGCTCAAAGTCGAGTGGGAAGAATCCGTACGCGTCGCCCAGCTTGCTGAGAAAGCCGGCATCGAAGCCGTGATACCCGTCGCCCGCTGGAAAGGCATGGGCGGCAAGGTGAACTTCAACCACCGAAATTTTGAGACCTTTACCTGGGCCGCCGGACTGGCCGCCAAAACCGAAGAGATCGGCGTGTTCGCTACCTTCCATGTGCCGACCGTGCACCCCGTGCGCGCGGCCAAGGAGGTCGCGACCATTGACCATATCTCCGGGGGGCGGTTTGGTTTGAACATTGTGGCGGGCTGGAATGAGCGAGAAATCGCGATGTTCGGGATTCCCCAAAAAGAGCACGACGTACGCTACGACGTGGCGGATGACTGGATCTCACTCTGCAAAGAGCTATGGACCGTTGAAGGCGAATTCGATTACGACGGCCCCCACTTTCAATCACCCGGATGCTATTCCGAGCCCAAGCCCCTGCAAAACCCTTGGCCCGCCCTGATGAGCGCCGGCAACAGTCCCAGAGGCCAGGAATTTGCCGCGGCCCACGCTGACTTTAACTTCGTCGTTGCGCAGAACATGGCCGCCGCCGGGGAAGTCGCTGCCAATGGTCGCCGATTGGCTCGCGAGCGATATAACCGGGACATGCAAATTTTTGGTCAAGCCTACATTGTCTGCCGTGAGACCGAGCGAGAGGCGCAGGATTTTGTTCGCGAGTACGTCTATGACCGGGGCGATTGGGAGGGCGTGAGGAACCTTCTCGATGTACTGATCCCGAATTCCCAAAGTGCACTGGGTGAGGGCTGGGAAGCGATGGCGGCCAACCTTATAGCTGGCTACGGCGCAATACCCTTGGTGGGTACAGCGGAACAAATCGTAGACGGCATGCTCGCCTTTTCAAACGCAGGCCTCGATGGCATTACCTTAAGCTGGGTGAACTACGAAGAGGGGCTAACCCAGTTTCACGACACGTTGTTGCCGATGATGCGCCAAGCCGGTCTGCGAGAGTAATACGACAGCGACCGCGACACCGACAGCAAACGGACCGCACAACAGATGAACGGCCACCCCATGCGGGAGCCTGCAAGGAGATTCAATGAGAAGTCTTGAAGGCATGTCTATCCTGATCACAGGTGGCGGATCGGGCATTGGAGCCGACTGTGCGCGCCGCTTCTGTCGTCAGGGCGCACGAGTGACGATCAGCGGACGCAGGCCTGAAAAGCTACAGGCCGTCCAGGCGGAACTCGGCGATTTGTGCCAGATTATTCAAGGAGATGTGACCGCCGAGGCTGACCGGGCGAACATGATGGAGACCGTGCTCGAGCATGGTAATGGCAAGCTTGATGCGCTGGTGAATAACGCCGCCAACATGTATCGGCAACCTGTGGAGGGTTACACCGAAGCCTTTTTACAAGACGCCTTTAATACCAACGTCATCTCCGCAATGATGCTGTCGAGCATGGCTGTGCCACACCTCGAATCCACTCAAGGCGCGATCGTATTCATTGGCTCAACCCATACCCGCCGTGCGTTTCCAGGTGCTTCCCCCTACGCCACCACCAAGGCGGCGCTCGAGGGCGCCACCAAGGTCATGGCGGCTGAATTAGGGCCAAAACACATTCGCGTTGGCTGTATCTTGCCGGGGGCGGTATCGACCGAGCTGAATCTGAGGGCCGGTCTCTTTACCGCAGAAGAAGCTAAAGATCGCTACGACGCCGTCGCGGGCCTCCATGCCCTCGGGCGCATTGGCACCGGCACCGAGGTGGCAGAAGGCGTTGAATACCTGATCCGTGCCGAATGGGTCACCGGCGTCGCGCTCGAAGTCGACGGCGGCATTGGGCTCGGCGTGTCGAATTTCTGAGGCCGGACCGGTGCACAAACGATTTACACGGGATTTATTGGGCCTGTTGATCGGCGCGACGTTACTGAGCCTGCCCGGCTGTGACATTGGCAAGCTCATCCTCACAACAGAGCCTTGGGAACCCCCTGCCCAACCGGCGCAACCCGGCACCATTGCCCCCAGAGAGCCATGCCATCATTACGTCACGGATCGACAGCCCTTGTTTGGCGATTTGCATTTACACACCTCGCTATCAATGGATGCCAATTCGCTTGGCACCCGCACACTGCCCGATGATGCCTACGGCTTTGCGACCGGCGTGCCGATTCCCATTTACGGCGGCTCACCGGGTGCCCCATCCGAGACGATTCAAATTGATCGACCGCTGGATTTCGCGGCGGTAACAGACCACGCCGAGTGGATGGCGGAGGTCGCACTCTGCACAGACCCCAACTCCCCCTCCTACGCGAGTACTGGCTGTGCCATTTACCGCGGCGAGCAGGAATCGCTCTTGGCCAAGCTTCTGGGCGCCAAAGGATTCCGGGCAAGGATAGGTGGACTGATCGAAATCGGCGGACGCCGTGATGATGTCTGCGGAGATGATGATCTGGTGTGCCGAAAGGCCCTGAAAGGCGTTTGGCAGTCGGTGCAAGCATCGGCCGAGCGTTGGTACGACCGATCAGCAGAGTGCCGCTTTACGACCTTTCCTGCATGGGAATACAGCCGCTCACCCCAGTCGACCAAAATTCATCGCAACATCATCCTACGCAACGAAATCGTCCCAGAGCTGCCTATCTCGGCACTGGAGACCCCCGTTGAAATGGACCTGCGCAAACAGCTGCTGGCGCAATGTAATGATTCAGCGTCCGGGTGTGAGGCGATCGCCATCCCTCACAACCCCAACCTCTCCAACGGCCAGCTTTTCCGAGCCGAGTATGCAGACCTACCCCTCGAGCGCCAGCGGCAGGAAGCCGCCCTCCGGGCCCGGCTCGAACCCGTGGTCGAGATGATGCAAATCAAAGGAGAGAGCGAGTGCCGTAACGGCATGTATGGCGTCATGGGCGGCGAGGATGAGCTGTGCGATTTCGAAAAGATCCGGGACTTTGGTCAGCCTGACCTGGAGGATTGCAAGGACGAGCAAGGTAAAGGCGCACAGGCCGGCAAAGGCTGCACCAGCCGCAACGACTATGTCCGCTATGCGCTAATTGATGGACTGAGAGAAAAACAGCGCATTGGCGCGAACCCGTATCAATTTGGTTTTATCGGCAGCACCGATGCACATACATCAGCGCCCGGTGCAGTCAGTGAATACGAGCAGCCCTACAAATACGGCACCACAATCACCCAAACGCTCACCGTCAACGAGCGGCCGCGCGCCGTTGCGTTCCAGAACCCGGGTGGCTTGGCAGGCGTGTGGGCCGAAGAAAACACCCGTGACGCGATCTTCGATGCGCTGAAGCGGCGCGAAACCTTTGCCACCAGCGGGCCGCGCATCGCACCGCGATTTTTCGGCGGTTGGGCGCTACCCACAAATCTGTGTGACAGCCCGGAGTTCGTTAAGGAGGCGTATCGCGCCGGCGTGCCAATGGGGGGAGTGATGCCAGCAGATGACGGCGAGACCGGTGCCCCCCGATTTGCAGTGGCCGCCAGCGCAGACCCCGGTACCGCTGCAGCGCCTGGACATCTGCTACAGCGACTGCAAATCATCAAGGGCTGGGTGGGCGACGGAGGCACTTTTCATCAGTCCGTGATCGACGTAGCTGGCAATGCCGATAACGGCGCCATGGTGGACCCCCTGAGCTGTGCAGCGACCGGTGAAGGCTTCCGAACGCTCTGCGGCGTCTGGGAGGATCCTGATTTTGATCCGGCGCAAGATGCCGTCTACTACGCCCGCGCGGTCGAAAATCCCAGCTGCCGCTGGTCAACCCGGCTGTGCCTGTCACTACCCGAGGGTGATCGCCCCGATGGCTGTGACAATGAGCGAATACCCAAAGTCATCCAAGAGCGCGCTTGGACCGCTCCCATCTGGTACGAGGCGAGCACTTTGATTCAGTGAGCCAGCATGCTTAACTGAGGAGTGTGGCTTTCGGGGGAAACAGCATGCAGCTATCCAATGAGCTCTTTTTTATCTTATTCAGCGTGGTCATGGTAGTCGCGGTCGTCTGGTTTGTTCGCAGTGCCAGTCGCTTCAAAGCCTGGGCGAAGAGTCGCGATGATGAGCAAATGCGCCGGTAGTCCATCTGCCGCGCGTGGGGCCGCTGTGCCCTTTATCGCCCTGCTACTGGCGCTCATTGCCAGCCTAGCAACCGCGCAAGGCGCTCAAGCAAACGGATGGCCTGTCGCCGAACCCACCTCGGTGGGTCTGTCACCAGCCGCACTCACTGAGATTCACGAAGATGTCTTGGCAGGCCAGTACGGCCATATCGACTCGTTTTTGGTGGCCCGGCAGGGTCGCATCGTTTTTGAGCAGTATTACGAGCACGACTATCGGGACATCTATCGACGCGAAGCCAGCCAACCCGGCGCGCTGGTCGTCAATGACCCCAGCGGGCCCTACAACTACTTCAACGCCTGGTGGCACCCCTACTACCGCAATACCGATTTACACAGCCTGCAATCGGTCACCAAATCGGTGGTCTCGGCGATCATCGGCATCGCGATCGCCAGAGGCGACTTTCCTGACTTGGATACCCCAGTGCTGTCTTTCTTTGACCCGGAGATCATCGCTAACGTCGATTCACGCAAGCAACGGCTAACACTTCGTCATCTGCTGACCATGAGCGACGGGCTGCAGTGGAACGAAAACGTTCCCTATGTTGATCCGGCGAACTCCTTTGCAGTGATGGCCAAGACGCACGACTGGGTACAGTTCACACTCGACCTGCCGATGGAAAGAGACCCCGGCCTGCGCTTTAACTACAACAGCGGCGCCACCCTGATACTGGGGCATGTTTTTAATATCGCCACGGGCACCGATATCGAGGAGTACGCGCTTGAGCACTTGTTCAAACCGCTGGGTATCGAGACCTACTTTTGGGACCGGACGCCCTACGGCCTCGCCGACACACAAGAAGGCCTGTATCTATCGACACGTGACCTCGCCAAGATCGCTCAGCTCTTCCTGCGAAAGGGCCAATGGGACGGGCAGGAAGTGATTCCCAAGGCGTGGGTGAGTGAGTCTCTGGCACCGGCGTATAGCGCCGACAACGAAGGCAAGGAGTCGTATGGCCACGCGTGGTGGTCCGGTCTCTATACGGCGAAGGATGCCGAGCATCGCGCCTACTATGGCAAAGGCTTTGGTGGGCAACGCCCTATTCTGCTGCCCGAGCTGGGTATGGTGATTGTCCTCACCGGGTGGAACATCTTGCCGGACCAACCGTTCTTTCATGCCGATGAGGTGATTGAGCGAGTGGTTGCTGCAATCGAGGACAAATAAACACGGAGCGAATCGCGCAGCGATATCCACCGCGGATTAGCGTTCGAAATGACGTCGGCGCAAATTGATGGTGAGCCGCTAGCTCTTTATTTCGAGCCACGGCAGGAGTAGCTCATGCACGTTCACCGTGGCATCGAGTCGGGTTGCGAGCATAAAGAGGCCACCAATCTTGCGATGAATGTAAGCCACATCCACCGGCGGCACCTGCCAGAAGGCACTCTCGTTTTTAAGCGGCTCGATACGCGCCATCACCTGCTGAGGGATTGGAGATCGACCAAAATCGTAGGGTTCATTAACGGTCAACGGCACCAGCACGATCTCGGCGAGGTCCAGTAAGGTCTCGCGGTATGTGGATCCTTTTGGGCCAATTTGGTAGCCGATCGACTCTGCGGCCTTGGCCATCGATTCACGATCACCTGCGACGGCGGCTGCCAGCAAGTCGCGGTACCCATTCGTCAAAGCGGCCTTAAAGCGACGAGAGGCGCCGAAGTCCAGCAGCACGACCTGGCCGGTATCGGTGTTGTACTGATAGTTGGCGAAGTTGGGGTCAGTCTGTACTAACCGCAGCTGAAACAACTCAACCATCAGCAATTCAAACAGCACGGCCAGCACGCGGGCACGCTCGGCGTCATCTTGCTGCGCAACATCTTCTATTGGCACCCCCGGGACAAAGGTCATACCTAGAATTCGAGAGGAACTCAGACTCGGTATGAGTCGCGGCAATAAAAAACGCTCGTCATCCCCCAGCGCGCGGACAAATGCCTTTAAATAGCGAGCCTCCTGCTCGTAATCAGCCTCCTCGTGCAACTGACTCTTCGCCTCAGCCAATAGCGGCGTCATATCCATGTGTTTGGGCAATAGGCCCGAAACCCGCAATAGCGTCGCCAAGTTATCGACATCCGAATCGATACTCTCGCGCACACCCGGATACTGCACTTTAAGCACCGCCGCACGCCCATCGCGTGTCGACAAACGGTGCACCTGCCCAATGGAAGCGGCCGCGAAAGGACGGCGCTCAAAATCTCTCAGCTTTGCTGCGTAGTCATCTCCAAGCCCCTCTTCCAACACCTCTCTTAACTGGCTGTCGGGCATGGCGTAGGCGGCGTTGCGGAGGGTCCCCAGAATGTCGGCCAATTCACGCGGTAGCAGATCTCCAGTATCCATAGAGAAGATCTGGCCCAGCTTCATGGCGGCACCGCGCATCTCCGCCAACTGTCGGGTCAGGCGCATCGCATTTTTGGGCGTCAGTAGCAGGTCTTTGGCTCGAGGCCGCTTGCCCGTCGCTAGCTGTGCCGCACCGTGCGCCAGCATGTTGCCGGCCACCCCGCCAGCGAGCCGGGCAAACTTACCAAAGCGACGTGCGCGGCCCTTTGGCACCGCATGTTGCTCCTCAGCGGTGAGCAACACTGTCGACTTATCGCGCCCGCCTGTCATTGACTGCCTTTCCTCTGAAGATAGGGCTTGGCGATGTCATGACCATTGAATTCGGCGTTTAACACCGAGATAAAAGTAAAAACACCGGTTAGCTTGCGAGCAACCATGGCGAAGTCACCGGTGGGCATCGCGAACTGTCTATTAGCCATTGAGCGTGCCACGCGCCGACCGGTTCGATTGATCAGCTCCGATCGACCCCAGCAGTAGTCCCCTCTCCGGTTCAGATACTCTGAAGGTAAACGCTCAGGGGCTTGAAGCGGCTCTAAAAGGCCTTTGATAAATGCCTTGAACGTCTCACGGGCACTGGGCCCGGCGTCAGTCGTTAAGCAACCTAAGCGTATCAGCGCATCCTCAAGCCCCGAGTCATCATCATTGAGCCCAGCAATAATCGTGTCGCACAGCGCAGTTCGGACAGACTCGTCCAGCTGGGTCACTGAGCCGAAGTCGAGTAACGTCAGCTCCTCACCCTTATCACCAATCAGATAATTGCCAAAATTGGGGTCGGTCTGCACTAGCCCGAGATCAAACACCTCGATAAAAAAGAGCTGCAGCATGAGCTTGCCCAACTCATTTCGGCGTGACTGCGGCAACGCCGCCACCTCTGTCGAGGCGGCACGGTAGCCCTCAACATACTCCATGGTCAGCACCTGCTGACTGCAGTATTCCGGCCAGAATTGCGGCACCCGGACGCTCACCGAGGATTGTTGCAATACGGGGTGTTGTCGCAGCGCATCGGCCATGGCTTCTGCAACTGCCTGCTCCCTCGGATAATCCACCTCTGCCAGCAACTGACCATGCAGGGTGTTCAACCAGCTATCAAAGTCACGACTGGCCGGTACCCAGCGCGCCAACCGCAACATTTTCACGACCGTATTGAAGTCTTCCTCCAATACGGCAACCAGCTCGGGGTATTGGCCTTTCACCACTACCTGTTGCCCGGTGGAGACAATACGCGCGCGATGCACCTGCGCCAGCGAAGCAGCGGCCAAAGCGTCTGTTTCCACGTCAATTTCGGGGTAAGCCTTATCGAGGCCTTTTTGAAAGACCGGCTGCATTTGCTGCCAGGGTATCGGCTGGGTTTGCGCTTCGAGGTCGTGAAGCGCGCGGGTCAGGGGTGCGGGTAAAAAGTGCTCGCCCAGCAGCGCGAGCAACTGCCCAATTTTGACGTAGCTGCCCTTAAGCTGCCCCAGACGCTGCGCGAAACGTTCGGCTTCGCGCTCTAAGCGAGCGCTATCTTCGCCCGCATCGCCTCGGAGCTTCTTGAGGGCGCTATCGAGCGCAAAGGCGCCCCCTGCTCTGGCCCCCGCCAGTGACAGGCTGAGGCCACGGCCCAAACCGCCTCTTAAAATGGAGTTGTCCTTTGACATGCACAACCTACGTCAGGTGAAGCGCCACGGACTGCTTCAGCGCTCATTGGGCTAGGGCTGAGTCAATCGCGTGCAGAAATGCGTCTAAGCGAGCGGCCTACAGCGGCACGTCCATCAGGAATCAGAGCCGCCCAGGTCGGCTTTCGCAGAGCGCCTCAACGCCACCAGCTGCCAGATGCACCAGACGACGGGAATGCCAAAGAACAACAGGGCTTGCAGGCCCTTAAATTCGCTGTAGTCCATGAAAGAAGGTTAGAAGAATACACAGGCGTCTAAAACATGAAATGGCGGACTCAGGCGCAGAGAAGATCAGGCCAACGCCTCAAGCCGACCACCCTGCAAGTAGGGGAAAGTAGTTGGCACACCTCACCCGGCACCTTCAACGGCCCTGGTACTCACATTTTATAAGTCGGGCGTATCGCTCCACTCCGGCGCCGGCGCCTCATGGCCCACTTCGCCCTCAGTGGTATCGAGCGCAATCAGAATCCGTAACCGCAACGAGTACCAATAACGCAGTAATTCATCTAACACGATCTGCATCATGCCCTCCATGGCAAAAGGCGGGTGCTGCCCGTCATGAAGCGCAGACCCAGCAGAATCGGCAACCAAGGCGCTGCTATCAGCCCGGTTATCATCCAGCGGCGCTCGGACAAGCCGAGAAAAAAGGAGCGATAACCGACACGCTCGTAGCGCTGAGCCTCGCTCAGCTTGGCGTAAATCCACCCGGTTGTCTCGTTGAACA
>Ga0181568_10006056_pt1 | contig 10580 bp, 8 predicted proteins | sample 101ome_20_FD_133758 | JGI IMG/M metagenome (GOLD analysis project Ga0181568, IMG submission 133758) | Coastal salt marsh microbial communities from the Groves Creek Marsh, Skidaway Island, Georgia - 101404AT metaG (megahit assembly) | ecosystem: Environmental > Aquatic > Marine > Intertidal zone...
GAGAGAACAAGAAGAGACTGCCCAACACCCTGCAAAACACCCCCCCATAAAAAGCATAAAGCAACGTCACTTGCCAACGGCATGCCTTTCCACTCTCCAAATACTAGGCCAACTCCCATGCTAATGATGCCTGTGAAGAAAAGCACTGGGAGCATTTCCACATTCTTATTTTGGCGCAGTATCACTGCAAAACATGAAAAAGAACAGGCCGTCAAAAAAGCAAATGCAATTCCTAATTTACCTTCAGCGGTTACATCAGCTAGGACAATGAGAATGACGCCGAAACATGCAGATGCCATTGCAACTATTGTGACCTTTGAAATAGTCTCTTTTAAGACCAACCAAGCGAGAAGAGCGGTAATGAATGGGGCGGTAGCAATAGTGAATGTGCTGTTTGCTACTGTGGTGTTTGAAAAAGCAAACACATAAAAAGTTTGCGCAGATGTAAAAAAAGCGGCACCCGACAAACCCGAAAAACCAATGCCTTTTGTCGCTTTCACCGCTTTGTTTCTGTAGAAAACCGATATTATCACTATCATTGATAGGGTTAGGGCGAGACCACGAAAGAAAATCACTTCAAAAGCGTCAATAGAATCTAAACTTCTAAAGATTAGCCCTGCTGTGCTTACCATGGTTGCAGAAACAACCATCATTTTAATAGCTAGCGCCCTGTTTAAATTAATATCTATCAAAACATTTTGTTTTCTGATGTGTTAGTTATTTCAAAATTATTCCACGTTTGCATCCCACAAAACTCTCTAGAAATCACATTTTAGATACTTACTATCCTGACAAACTAGAGCCTTCTGTATGAGTGACTGGACTTCTTTTTCTGGTATTTCTGTCATCAAAGCCTGAGCCATGAATGCTGAATTAGGGTCATGCTCAGCACCAAGTAAAAACCAAATCAATGCAATTCGTCTGTTCTCTTCTACGCCTAACCCCTCATGGTAGCTATTCCCTAGCGCTGTGAAAGCAAATGGGTAACCCTGCTTTGCGGATGCTCTGAATAATTCCAAGGCACGAATGAAGTCTACTTTCGTGCCTTGACCTGTTTGAAAAAGCAAGCCAAGACTAGCTTGTGCGACCTTATCGCCGGCTTCCGCAAGAGGCGTCCATAATTGAATAGCCTCTTCTGGTTTATTTTCTGAAAGCTTTAGAAATCCATTGTTTAGATCATCTGCCACCGCTTTACAGGTGAACAAGAAAAGCAGGGGAAACAAAATATATTTATGCCATTTCAATGAAATCTTTCCTCTATGAGTTTATTGAGATTAAGAGAACTGATACACTATATTGGAAAAATTTGATAAAACATAGATTGGAAGAAATTCTGTGATAATCGGACGTTCAGCAAAAAAAATTGAAGAGTGGCTGATTGCAGGCTTCCAGAAAATGATTTCACCTAAGTCAATCAAAGACACTATTTATGGGACCATTATTGCATTAGGTGTCCTCTTTTGTCTTCTTTTCATCTTTGAGCAATATCTGCGATGAATTTTATTAAGAGTTTTTCGCATCATCAGACATCAAATATTTCATAATTGCTGTCTGGTCGAGAGAACCCATCCCTCTTTCTTTTGCCCCTTCAAAAGTTTTTCGTGCCAACCTACCGAATTTAGGCACAGCATCGTGGCCCTCTGCTAATTCAATTGCCATCGTTAAATCTTTTATCGCCATAAAAATCGGGAAGTCCGGTTTTAAATCCCCGGACAACACCTTCTTCGGGTAGTTTGTATTCAATTGTCCTAGGCCTGCAGCAGTTGTACTCATCAAATCAGCCATTAAACCAACATCGAGGCCTACAGAATTCGCCAGTGATAGCGTCTCTCCAGTTACAACGTTATTTATCATCGCCATGTAATTATTTACCAATTTTGCCTTAAGGCCACATCCGGTTTCACCAACATGAATAATTGTATTTCCGACTGCATTGAAAATGCCGTTTAATTCTTTGACATGCTGTTCTTTTCCACCAACCATAACCAGCAACTGACCAGTAAGCGCTTCTCTAGGTGTCCTTCCGACAGGCGCATCTACAAATTTATGGCCTAGTTTTTCTATTTTTTTTGCTATTTTCATTGTCTTGTCATAAGAGCCGGTAGACATATCTACCACTAAACTATTTGGAACAGCCGAAGCTAGAGCTCCCTCTTCACCGAATAAAACATTCTCAACAATGTCACTGTTCGGAAGAACTGTAATAATGACATTCCTATTTAAGGCAGCCCTGGATGGGCTTGTTGACGCCAGCGTTGCAATATCATGAAAATCAACGAGTGCATCGCTGCTCTCATCACAAACAGCAACATCAAAACCTGCATTTATAATATTTTTGGCCATGGGTGCGCCCATAACACCAATTCCAACCATTAGAATTTTTTGTGTCATAACTGCTTTCCAAAAATCAAAATAGATAAATTACATAACCCATTTTTCTTATCAATCAGGCAATCTTCCATATGGCATGTAACCACCGGCTAAAGTAATACCGCAATCAACAACCACCGCAGAGCCAGTAACTGCGCTTGATGCGTCCGACAAAAGAAACATAACAACGTTCGAAATTTCATGAGGCTCTGCCAGTCTACCGAGAGGTGTCATTTCGATTATGGGCGATAAATCACGACCCGCTGCCTCTTGTTTTCTTATGAATGGAGTATCTACCCAACCAGGACAAATAGCATTCACTCGAATATTTTTTTTGCCCCACTGCACAGCTAAAGATTGCGTTAAATTAATAATTCCTGCTTTTGCGGCGCCATAGCCAAGAACTGGACCTGGCCTTATTGCTAGAACTGAAGATAGAGTGACTATAGAGCCACCTCCATGTTGAAGCATTTTCTTTCCCAATAACTTACAAGTTAAAAAGGTGCCATTAAGGTGATTTCTTAGCACCCTGTCGAAATTTTCTAATGGAGCCTCAACTATTGGCTCTCGTGTTGGCATCACCCCCGCACAACAAACAGCACCATTAAAATTAGGCATATCAGAACTTAACTTTGATATTGCCTCATTCATCGAACTTTCAGATTCAACATTTCCGGCTGCAAAAAAAGCTTTATCACCTAATTTTTCGCAAATGGTGCGCCCAGCATCTTCATCTATGTCAATTACGCCAACATAGGCACCCTGTTCAATCGCTGCACCGCAAACTGCTGCTCCAATACCGCTTGCTCCTCCAGTCACAACAATTGATTTTCGCGAAACATCAATCATACTTTTGCTCCTAATTATTTAGTGATTGCACCACATTGATCTGAAGAAAACAAATCTTTGTTGATTGAAATATTTCAGATGGCGTTTACTCTTTGAAGTGACACAAGAGCATGTGACTTTCACATTTTAGTCTGGAGCAATTAAAAGCCAATTAAATGAGCAATCAGAAAATTCAACATCACGAAGCTTTGATTATAGGTGCTGGTTTTTCTGGCCTTTATCAGCTCTATTGTTTGCGAGACCAACTTAATTTGGACGCAAAAATAATCGAGGCGGCTGACGGGGTTGGAGGAACTTGGTATTGGAACCGATATCCAGGGGCTAGATGTGACTCAGAAAGTCACACCTACTGTTATTACTTCAATGATGAAATATTAAAGGAATGGAAGTGGTCAGAAAGATATCCTGCCCAAGAAGAAATTCAAAATTATCTCAATTACTGCGCTGATAAGTTAAGCCTAAAAAAAGACATTTATTTCAATGAACGAATTTGTTCTTGTTTTTGGGACGAACATAAAGAGATTTGGAGTCTAACCTCTGAGTCCGGAAAAATTTATTCATCCAAATTCTTGATTACTGCTGTAGGTTGCTTGTCATCCACGAACAAGCCTGAAATTTCTCAATTATCTGCATTTGAAGGGGAAATTTATTACACTGGAGAGTGGCCACATAAAAAAATTGAATTTCGAAATAAGTCAGTTGCAGTAATTGGCACTGGCTCTTCGGGAATACAAGCAATCCCAGTGATTGCTGAGGAGGCAAAACAACTCTTTGTATTGCAGCGCACACCAAATTTCAGCGTGCCTGCTAGAAACCACAAATTAGAGGAAAGCTTTCATTCTGAATTTATATCTAAAATTGAAATGTGGCGGGAAAAGATGTTCGATTCCCGCCACGGTCACCCATGGAAAGCACCACCACGAAAACTTTGTGAAACAGACGAGAGAGAGCGTTCAGCAATTCTTGAGAATAATTGGGAAAAAGGAGGGTTAAGTTTTAGGGAAAGCTTTGATGATATAATCCTAGATGAAAACTCAAATGAAATAATATCAGAGTTCATCCGCAAAAAAATATATGAAATTGTAGAAGATGCGGAAACTGCCAAAAGTCTCTCTCCTGTTGACCATCCCTTTGGAACAAAAAGACCACCCATAGACACAAACTATTTTGAAACTTTTAACCGAAACAATGTCGAACTCATAAATTTGAAAAATAGTCCAATTAAGTCGTGTGATAAAAATGAAATTATTTTAGAGGATGGGAAAAAAATTAGCGTTGATATTCTCGTTTTCGCAACCGGTTTTGATGCTATGACCGGCTCGTTGCAAAAATTGGGTCTAATTGGCAAGAATGGTATTAGACTTGAGGACTTTTGGCGCAGCGGTCCTCAAACTTATTTAGGTTTAGCAATTCCTAATTTTCCAAATCTTTTTACTATAACTGGACCAGGGAGCCCATCTGTTCTCACGAACATGCCAAGATCAATCGAACAGCATGTAGATTGGATAACTCAGTTCCTGAGATATTTAATGAACTCCAATATGACGAAAGTGGAGGCCAAAGCAATTGATGCAGAGAATTGGACAGAATATGTAACTGAAATAGCCAATAAAACACTCATGCCCAAAGCAGGTCACTCTTGGTATCTAGGAGCAAATATACCAGGAAAACCAAGAGTTTTCATGCCTTATGCTAACGGTTTAAACAATTATCGTGACGAGTGCGAAACTGTAGCAGCTGGCGGATATACTGGCTTTAAAATAAGCTCTTAAAAGTCAATAGAAGAAGTATTTTGGGACAGGGTATGCAAATTAACCAAACAACTTTCGACTACATCATAGTAGGTGCTGGAACTGCAGGATGTATTCTTGCTAACCGCCTTAGTGCATGCGGCAAGCACAGCGTTTTAGTTTTAGAAGCTGGCGGACGGGACTGGCACCCAATTCTGTATATCCCGGCTGGTTTCATGAAAACACTGGTTAACCCAAATTTTAACTGGATGTATGAAAGCAGTCCTTCAGAGGGAACCAACGGTCGCATCATTCCAGCACCCAGAGGAAAAGTACTGGGTGGCTCAAGTTCAATTAATGGCATGGGCTTTAATCGTGGGCAAAAAATGGATTTTGATGTGTGGGCTCAAATGGGGAATTCAGGATGGTCATACGATGACATACTCCCATATTTTAAGCGCTTTGAAAGCTATGTTTCAAAAGAAGACCAGAGTTATCGGGGGACCACTGGAGAGGTCACAATTAGTGACTTAAATTGGAATGATACACTTTGCGAAGCCTTTATGCATGGAGCAGAAAGCTTAGGAATAAAGAGAAACCCTGACTACAATGGGGCAGACCAGGAGGGTATATCCTACCTTCAAAGAACAGTAAAAGGAAGGACGAGGATGAGCGCATCTCGCGCCTTCCTAAATCCTGCAAGGAAAAGACAAAACCTTGAAATCCTAACTCACGCACATGTAACACAGATTATATTTAACAAACAAAAGGCAATTGGAATATCTTGCGTGGTCGGCAAAAGCACGGAAGCAGAAAAAACAATTTATGCAAATAAAGAAATAATTTTATCAGCAGGAGCAATTAACTCACCTCAGTTACTGCAATTATCCGGTGTTGGTTGTTCAAAATTGCTTCAAAAAATTGGTGGCAAGGTTAAACATGAACTGCCAGGTGTTGGTGAGAACTTAAGGGACCATTATGCAACACGCCTCACCTGCCGCGTGAAAGGTGTGAACACAATTAACAATCGGGCTAGAGGCTTACCCCTTTTAGGAGAAATATTTAAATACTTTATTGGAAGACGTTCGATTTTAGAACTTGGTCCTACAGCAATTTTTTGTTTCCTACGATCTGATAAAAATCTAGACCAACCTGACATTCAAATCAACTTCACTCCCGGTACCCATCAACAGGGCATGCAATCTACATTGGAAAGAGATGCGGGTTTTACTCTAGCTACGTGGCAACACAGGCCGGAAAGTTTTGGCTATGTTAGAGCAAAAAACACCGACCCATTTAATAGTCCAGAAATCCAGCCAAACTATCTTCAAGCAGACATTGACCAAAGAGTTATAGTAGAGGCAATAAAAATTTGTCGGGGGCTGACGCAGACCAACGCTCTCAAACCATATTTTGTAGAGGAGACCTATCCTGGAATGCACTGTGTTTCAGACGATGACCTTTTAAACTCAGCTCGTGAGATCGGTCAGTCTATATATCATTTGATGGGCACCTGCCAAATGGGCCCAAAAACCAATCGAATGTCAGTTGTTGACCATCAATTAAAAGTGCATGGTATTCAGAACTTACGTGTCATAGACGCTTCAATCATGCCAACAATGGTGTCAGCGAACTTAAACGCTGCCGTTATGATGATTGCGGAGAAAGGCGCTGACCTGATTTTAGGAAAAAATTGAAAATCTGAATAAAACCAAGCTTTCCTTGCATAATATTAAAAGCGCAAAACGATTTAAAGAACTCTGAATTCTTCAATCTGCTTAAAATCAAACTCAATTCCTAAACCAAAGCCTTTTCCTAATTCCATAGAACCTGATGATTTATCTAACATAGGGTCAACAATTAATGAACGAAGTGGATTATTGTTGAAATCAACTTCAAGCATTCCATTCCCACCCACTGCTGCCAAAGCATGAGCCGAAGCAACTAAGCCAACACCGCCTCCAAGATAATGGGGGCAATAACTCTTTCGGGAAGATAATATTTTTTGAGCAACAGGAATGGTTTTTGTTAACCCTCCCCATTTAGCTAAATCTGGCTGAATAACGTCTAAAACGCCTTCAGAAAGCAAGCTGTTAAACCCCTGCACTCCCATGACATTCTCACCGCCAGCAAGGGGCGTTGTGCCAGTCTCATGTAATTTTCTCCATTCATCACTGGGGCGATCAACTGGTATTGGTTCCTCCAACCATGATAAATTGTATTCTGAAATTTCATCCATCATTTGCAGGGCTTCATTAACATCCCAAGCTTGGTTAGCATCAGTCATAAGCTTTTCATTTTCACCTACAAGTGTTTTTAGAGACTTTATATTTTGAATGTCTTTCTTCTTATCAAAACCTATCTTTAGCTTGAGAGCTTTAAACCCTTTGCCTAACGCACTTTCGGCCATTTTTTCAGCGCCCTTTGGATTTATTCCGCTCGCGTAAATTGGTACCTCACTTTTTTTTCCGCCATAGAATTCCCATAGAGGCTTTGATAACTTCCGAGCAAAAAGGTCATTGAGAGCTATATCAATGCCTGCGATGCTTTGAGCCAGTGGACCGAATTCTCCAGTCTGTAGTCCCAAAACCCACGTTTTTTCTGTCAAATAATCAAAGGCATCCTCTGGGCTTTCAAATGTTTGAGATGAGAGTAATGGTGAGAAAATGCTGTTAACCAAATTAGCGCGATGTTCTGCTCCAACCGCAGGAAAATTACACCAAATTTCACCAATCCCAGTGACACCCTCGTCGTCAAATAGCTTAACTAAAACCATCGGACGGTCGCGCATGATTCCAAAAGATGTCTGGACAGGAGTTTTAAGAGGATATCTGTAAACAGCTGTTTCCAAGCTTCGTATCTTTATCATTCACCGTACCTTTGTTTCAAAAGTTTATATTTCTAGACGGAACATCTTTACTTCTTTGTTGTCACTGCATTAACCCCAAATTGTGTTTTGGGGTCTTTGACTGGCCGAGTAGGCAACCCGTAATGTCTTGAGCGTTCGAAGATTGGAAGGCCAGATGCAAGCATTGAATTTAAAAACCAAACCATTGCATTCGTTACTTCAAGAGGCCTTTCACGTGTCACAAAATGCCCAGAGTCCAGAACTAAAATCGCCTCAAGCCCTGGCAAATAGTCATCCATACCAATACAATATTCAATTGGTTGACGGGGATCATGCTCACCATGAATATACAGAATTGGCATTTTAAATTTTGAAAGGTCAACCGGCTCACTTTTTCGAATATCACGAAAATATCGAGGAACGGCATCCCCTGTTCCTGGTTCAGAAAACTCCAAAATTATTTCTTCCAGTTCAGCACCTGAAGGCACAAGGTCGGGCTTGCAGGAGCTCTCAAACCAAACTCTCACGTAAGCTTCTGCTTTATTCATTAATTTTGCAGCCTCCTCTACATTCTCAGCATTCCACTGATGATGGAGAGAATTACGAGGGTCATATTCATGCAGAGACAGACAACAACGAATATATCGCAACACACGATCTGGTGCTTGGTTTATTATATTATCCGAGATGGCAACACCCCAATCATGTCCAGCCAAATGAAAATTACTTACTTCAATATGATTGAGGAGTTTGATTATTTCTGAGGCTACCGCTGTCATAGAATAATCACCATCCTCTTTACTAGACTTACCATACCCTTTTAAGTCGACAGCTATAACGCGAAATTGTTCTGATAGACTTGGGATTTGATGTTTCCAACACTGCCAACTCTCTGGAATTCCGTGCAGAAGAACAATTGGTGTGCCCTCGCCTTGCTCCACCCAGTGCCATTTAATCCCGTCTACATCCAAATAATGATGTGAAACGTTAATTTTGTTCATTACCAACTCCAATAGCATTTCTTAGGGTTTGCGGCGTTTAACTCTTCCCTTTGATAGTACCTCTTGTTGAAAGATTGACAAATTAATTGAGGAAAGGTGTTCTGAATGATTCAAGGATTTAGAGTAGCAGCATCCGGAGGGACTCCATAATTTCCACAAATTCTCAAAAAGGAATAAGATTTATGGTCGTTGCCATGGTCTGCTTTGCAGTCCAAGATGGTCTTTCACGACACCTAGCTGAGAACTATAATGTCATTACAACAGTGGCAATTAGATATGCATTTTTTATAGTTTTTGTTCTTTTTTACGGGCACTTTGTAATTGGCAGCCTAAAGAGAATGGCATCCACAAAAAATGCGCCATTACAGATCATTCGCGGACTTATTTTGGCACTTATGAGTTCGCTCGCAATTATGAGTACCGTTAGGAACGGTCTTGTGAATTTCCATTCAATATTCGCAAGCTATCCATTAATTATATTGGCGCTCTCGGCACCACTGTTATCTGAACATGTAAGCTGGCGTCAGTGGATTGCAGTTATAGTGGGCTTTATTGGCGTTATTTTTATTCTAAGACCTGACGCAAATCTTGTTAATTCAGGAAGTATTCTTGCAATTTCAGCAGCGGTCTTAATGGCAATTTATGGAATACTTACACGTTTTGCATCAAAAACTGACGATGCTTATACAAGTCTTTTTTGGGCGGCAATCGTTGGGGGTTCTGCGATGCTTTTCCTATTAGTATTTTATTTCGACCTTCCAAAAGGTAGCGACTGGTTTTGGATGGGAGCTTTGTGCGTAGTAGGTGCGTTTGGACATTTTTTATTGATCAAAGCTTTATCAACAGTTGAAGCCGCCACTATCCAGCCATTTGCTTATTTACAATTACTTTTTGCATCTTCAATCGGTATTTTTTTCTTTAAGGACGAGTTTAACTTCATAATTTTCATAGGCTGTGCATTGATTGTTGGAGCAGGACTTGTTTCTTTCAGAATAACCAGTAAGGTCTCTAAAAATTAGAACCAAAGCCTGAACTATAACGCTGAAATTGTTTGATAATGCCATTGTATTGTTTCTCTGTTTCATAGACACTTCATTTATAGAAAGACTGGAAATAGGCAATGCATCAGACAAACGTTCAAAGTTTCACTCATATAATAATAGGCGCTGGTTCAGCAGGGTGTCTTCTTGCAAATCGGCTGAGCGCAAGACCAAACAACCGTATTTTACTCATTGAGGCAGGCGGATGGGATAACGGTTTCTGGCTGAAGCTGCCCGTTGGTTATTATAAAACAATGAACAACCCAAATGTATCAAGGCATTTTGCAACAGAACCAAGTACAGGCTTTGACGGGCGGGTTGTTAATTGGCCACGTGGACGTGTGATTGGCGGCTCGAGCAGCATTAATGGGCTAATATTTATTCGTGGACAACATGAAAATTTTAATGATTGGGCGTCCCTTGGCAATAAAGGATGGTCATATCAAGAAGTACTCCCATATTTTAGAAAATTAGAATGCTATAAAGGACCTCCTTCGCAATTTCATGGACAACACGGAGAACTCCAAGTCTCCCAATTGCGAAATCAACACCCACATTGCGAAGCGTGGCTTGAGGCGGCAAATGAGTACGGTCTCCCCTCAAACCCAGATTTCAATGCAGAAACTACCGAAGGTGTAGGGGGATATCATCTTTCCATTGGCTCAAGGTGGCGAAGCAGTTCTGCAAGCGCCTTTTTAAATCCAATCAAAAACAGAAAAAATCTCACCATATTTACAAATAC
>Ga0181568_10006066_pt1 | contig 10574 bp, 8 predicted proteins | sample 101ome_20_FD_133758 | JGI IMG/M metagenome (GOLD analysis project Ga0181568, IMG submission 133758) | Coastal salt marsh microbial communities from the Groves Creek Marsh, Skidaway Island, Georgia - 101404AT metaG (megahit assembly) | ecosystem: Environmental > Aquatic > Marine > Intertidal zone...
GTGTGTACAACATGTTCTTCCCATTTAGTTGGAGTGTAGTTAAACTCAAAGTCCTCTACTATGTCAACATAAGGTTCTACTATCCACATCATGTTTGCATCTGTGTTGTCTGCTAATTTTTCAAACGTTGCTTTAAAGCCTACATCTAAATCTTCAGCAGTCATGTAATACACAGGAAACTCTTTTTGTGTACCGCTAGTAGCACTTAATATTAACTGTCCTGGTATACTGCAAGTAGCAACTTGTTCGTCTGTTAACGAATCTATATCAAAGTCTGTGGGCCATAATCTCAATCCACCATGTCCTATAACAGTGCCTTCACTGTTAGTTCTTTGCCATACATGTACTTTATCTAAAAACTCTTCGTTAGGTATAAGTTGTTCAATGTTGTCTACTTCAATGTCTGGATCAATTGTGTACACATAAGGTACATCACTGTGTCTGTTTAACACTGCTTTGACCTTTTCAACGTTGGCTCTAGTTAAATTTTCAACGGGCCAACTAGGTTCATGTGTTGCAACCTGTGGCATTTCTTTGAGTTTTGGGAAACTGTTTTGTAATATATCTTCATGAGAATCAAACGTTAAGTTAGTCGGCACTAGTTTTACACCTGTTGTTCTGCTTGTTCCTTCGTGATTCCATATGTGAACAACGTCTTTATCGTACTGAGTAGGGTAGTATGTAAAGTCGAAATCTTCGTTTAACTTTACTAAACCGTCAACTATCCACATCATACCTACTTTAGTTCGGTTTGCTAGACGCTCATAGACGTCGTCTAAGCCACGTTTTATATCTTTCGGTGTCAATGTATATACCGGATATGGTTGTTGCGTACAAGCGGGCTCACGCATGTATTTGGGTCTGCCCTTTTTCTCTTGTTTATGACGTAGACTAACACCACCATAATCATATTGTTTATTGGTAATAGGGTTTAGTTTCTGCCATACATGTGCTTTACCTTCGTCAAACACATTAGGTTGAAAGCCAAAGTCAAACGCATCTAATACATCTACTTCAGGATCAATAACCCAGAACCAGTTGTAACTGCTGTTCTCCAAACCTTCTTCATATGTATTAAACTTTTCAAATTCAATATCTAATACTACAGGACTAAAGTCATGTTCTTTTATTTCTCCATTCCATTCTGCTGGCATCCACTTTAATAAGCCATTTGCAAACACATGACATGTGTCTTTTTCAAACACACTAGGTTGCCAATTGATTGAACTTACTATATCTTCAAATGCTGTAGGTACTATCCAAGTATCTTCTTCAACCTTTGCATCTGTGCTGTCAGTGTAGATGATGGGATATATCTTTCCGCCAACTGGGTTTTGGTCGATATACTTGGCATCACCGTTCCCATTAACTGGAACAAGTTTGATACCTCCTGCTCTGTTGTCGCTGATATTTGTAATTGCTTTTGGGTATTTGTGTTCAAGGTCACCCGGAAACTTGAATACTTGTATGTATTGTTGGTCAAACTGTTGTGGTACATATCTAAACTCCTCGTTTATTTGATGTTCGCTGTCAACAAGCCAAAACATTTTAGTTCTGCTTTTCCTTGCTGGTGTTTCATAATCGTTTATATCGTCTGCATAAAAAATGTCATAACGTACAGGACATACATCTTCTTGATACTTGTGTCTAGTTACATCAAAGTCTTTGTGTACTAACCTTATACCTCCGCACCTATTATCCCATGCGTCTTTGTTTTCTATGGGATAACGTTCTTCTAAGTGACCTGGTATTTTAAATACATGTATGTAATCCTGTTCGTGTGGAGCAGGCACAAATAACAACTTGCCGTTAAATGTGTGTTCTCTGTCTACAATCCAGAACCAATTTGTTTTACTACGTTCAGCATATTCGCTATATGTGTCTGCATTGAAATCTTCATTGTCTACATAAAACACATCATATGATTCATCTTCTATAGGACATGCTTTGTGTATTTTCTCTTTTGCATTTTTCCATTCTTTAGGTACTAATCTAATTCCTCCCATCGCCATAGGATATTTTTCTTTTAATTGATATGGCATCTTGAATACATGTATATAATTGTATTCAAACGGATTAGGTACCCAGTCTACTGTTCTAACATTTATAGAATGTTCTTTGTCTATTAACCAAACGTAATCATCTTCTAATATGTCTCTTTGTTGCATATCATTTACATCTGCAACATATAGTATAGGATATGTAACATTTGCATCTAAGAATTTATGGAACTTGGTGTCAGCACTTTTCCAATTACGTGGGAACAACTTGATTCCCCCTTCAAGTTCTGGATACTTGTGTTCAAGTTGTCCACGTAAATGAAAACTGTGAATAAAGTCTGGTTCAAAGTTCCCCGGTGCCCAGTTTATGTCATCAGTTAAAACGTATTCTTTGTCAACACACCAAACGTGAGTACTGTATGGATTTTGTTCGAAGTAGTTCCCTGGTGCATCTTCAAACAGTATATCAAAGTCTTTTTTGCAAACTACTTTGTTATGCCATACAGTATCATCACTTCCCCCTTTCGGTATTAAGTTGACTCCCCCATAATTCTCATTATTCCATTTCCAAACATGCAAATACTTTTCTGTGTGCTTGTCTGGTTTAGTTTCAAACACTTCCCAGTCAGTAACTTTAACATTACTGTCTACAAGCCAATACATCTTTGTATTAGACTTTATTTGCTCTGTTGATTCTATCTTCTTAGCAAATGGAAATCTTTCCTGAAGTGTATTATTGTTACCTATATAAAAAATGTCGTACATTATTCTTTCATGTATTTTAATTTTCTTGCAAGGTACCCTGTGTCCATTGGAACAGACATTTGATGTTCTCGTTCCATTTGTTGAAATGAAAGTTGTACATCACTATAGGCACAATCGTCTTTGTGGTACTTTGGATCTATACCGCAAAGATGACAAACACCTTTTATCTTGTAGTACATTCTTTCTTCGTCTGTTAAGCTCGGATCGTGTAACCACGGTTCTCTGCTTTTGTTTCTGATTTCAGTTGCTAATGATTTTTCAATCTCGAACATGTACGGGGACCTTGTAGTGTTTAGCAAATTCCTCTGCTTCTTTTTCTGTGTTTACAATTGGTTGTCCTTTAATGTTTAAACTTGTATTAAGGACTACAGGACATCCTGTTTCAGCATGCCATTGTCTCATAGCATGATAAAGTTCTGGATGATTCTTTCTGTTAACTGTTTGTACTCTGCTTGTACCATCCCCATGTACAACTGCAGGTATTTGGTCTGGTCGTTTACACTTAGCCACAAATTGCATGTAAGGACTATCTATAACACCACCAGGCATTTCAAACCAATCGTTGGCGTGTTCTTCTAACACGATAGGAGCAAATGGTCTAAACTTCTGCCTACGTTTAATCTCATTTACTCTATCTTTAATTGTATCTCCTCTTGGGTCTGCAAACAAACTTCTATTGCCTAATGCTCTAGGACCATATTCTGCTTTACCGTTTGCTACTCCAAATATCTCACCTTTACGCAAACTTTCTAAAAACTTTTCTTTGGGCCATGAACCTTCTATGTTATATCCTAAGAAAGGTGTTTCCCAATTTACTTTTTTGTTTGTTTGTGTATGATAATATAATGCCGCGGCACCTAAGGCACTGCCGGCGTCACCTGGGTTAGGCATGATATGAATATTTTTATATTTGCTGTATAATAAACTATTAGCAACACAATTCAACGCACACCCACCCATGAATACTAAGTTATCACTCTGTGTATATTCTTTTGCCAACTCAGCATACGCCATAATTCTTTCTTCACACACTTGTTGGGCACTTGCGGCTAAATCAAATTGTACCTGTTCATCTGCTAATGCTTCTGCACTCATAAAGTTTTTAGGCAAGCCCTTAGCCATGTCAATAGTATGTAAACATTCGCGTAAGTTGTCTGTTGCATTAGGATGCTTAAACAACTCTTTATTAATTTTATCTACATACACAGGCTTGCCGTAAGCCGCCATTCCCATTAGTATGTATTCATCTTCCATAGGCTTTAGTCCTACCGCCGCTGTTACGGCACTGTAAAATAAACCTAAACTATTTGGAAACTTTGTATCATGTAGCAGTTGCATTCTTGTTTCACCGCTACGATGTGTTTCCCATCTGTAAATAGTTGATGTTTGAAACTCACCTATAGCATCAATTGTTATCACTGCCGCATCTTTAAAACTGTCAGGTGCTGTTAGTATACCTGCCGCGGCATGACTTTCATGATGTAAACAATTTGTTAAAGGGATATGTTTTAACTGTGGATAAAATTTTGCAATCCATTCTTCTGCAGTTATTTCCATAATAGCCGCTTTAATACTGCTCCATGTAAATTGTTTTAATCTTCTTTTATTTTTTAATCTTGTGCTTTCATGTAATACTATTACATCTGGTAAGCCATGCTTTAAAGCATCAGCAATTAATTTTTTATTGATGTATGCATCATTTTTTACTCTGCTGTATCTTTCTGAATGACCAGCAAATAATATATCACCATCTTCTATGACACATGCACTTGCGTCATGGAACATTGAACTTATACCTAATATTCTCATCTGTAAATAAACGGATCGCTCTTTCTAATTTGTTCTAATTTCTTTTTAAGCAATTCCTCTTCCTCGTCTGACAACTCGATATCATCTAAGTCAACTTGCTTATCTTCCTTCTTTTCTTTATCCGGAATTGGATTACCATAAAGGTCACCCATATCTATGACTTTGTCTGCTGGGCCTAATCCATTCATGTCGTCTTTATCTTTACTCATATTCGCTCACTATAAAATTTTTTATTTTATCGTAATACATTTGATGTATTACTTTATCAGCATGTAGCCAATCGGAAAAATGTTCTTTGTGTGTATCTCTGTACTGGTCTACAAAACTATCATATGGTTCGTAGTATGTATCAAACGGAAACTGTTCTTGCAAATGTTTAATTTGTAAAAACTCCCATTGTGCTTGATCCATCTTTGCACAACTGCTAGTTTGTATGTACTCAACACCTACACTTTTTAGATAACTATCGAGCAGTATTATATTTATAATACGTTTTATTGCACCGAAGTCAAAGTCGGTATGATATAGTTGTAATGCTTTGAACCAATTCTCAAAATTAGGGCCTTTACCATCTCTATAATGCATGGTCCAGTCAGACCCTGTTGCCCAATGAAAGTGTTGTGGCTTTTGCCCGTCCTTCCATGCATGAGTAAATTCTAATCGTTCATTTGTAGTCCAACCTATTATTACTAACAAGTCTTTGGGGTCTCTGCCTTGCTCTAACCATCTACTAACAAAGTGTATAGTACTTCGTAAAATGTATTCATTACTTCCGCCGGCAATACATTCGTTTAAATAATTTAAATTAAAATCTTTAGCAAGTAAGCCTGGCCATACTAAACTTACTGCTTCTTGTGTTCTTGTTGTATCTCCAAACTTGATTATCTCACTGCCTGCTAAATGACTACAACCTGATACATACAAAAACTTTTTACTGTTTATGTCCATTGCAATCTACTCCATAGTTTAGGTAGTTGTTCTTTGATACTTTGATCCCGTTTGCTGTCTAACAGTTCTGTATACTTTCTAAAAATTTGCATCTGTTCTTCAGCATCTTCGTTAACATTGTCATCGTCTAATGCATTTATTAATCCTAATACACTTTGTCTATTACGCTCATCATCGTCGAAGTATGTACTGTTCTGCAACCATTCATGTAATGTTAATTGTGCTTCTACTCTTATACCTTTAGGCAAGTTTCTTATGTCTAAACATTTAGGATAATTGTTTAATAAGAAACTTATATCAATTCTACGTCCTGTGTCTTTTAATATTTCTTCTGCATAGTCAAGTAACTCTGTAATTGTTAATATATTATATATTTGTACTACAGGGCTAAACAGTATATTACCTACTACATCAGAGTTTGCATAGTCTCTGATATGTTTATCCACTATGCTCCATGTACTTCCACTTCTAATATATTCGTTTGTGTCACCATAACCGTCAACACTCAAACACATCAGTACATCTCTGAACTGTGAAATTAAATCTAAGAACCTAGGCTGTATGTTTGTCATATTACTATTGAATACTAAGTCGATGTTTTTGTTAATGCCTAGTTCAATACATTTTTCTAAGATCCAATACACACGTTGTATAATTGTAGGTTCACCCCCTGTGAAGTAAAGGCGGTTGACGTTAGGCAACCATACTTCCACTGTCCGTAAAAACCCAGGATCATCAAACCAAGGCTGAGTGTAATCGCTAAAGTCATTCCAATGACTTGTTTCCACGATAAACTTTCTTTCTTCTTCACTATATAATTCCTCATCTTTTAATTCTTTGTAGATTGCACTACTGTTTTGACTTTGACACATTCTGCAACGTAGGTTACATAGTGTGCCTAGTCTGAAATCTAGGTACTGCGGACTTTCTTCTACAACATAGTCATTGTCAATACTTTTATCCACAATGCTTTTTATTTGTTCTGCATTCCTGTGGAAGCCCATCCAATCTTTGATATAGTTTTCTCTATAACTTGGAATGCCTAAATCTTCTAAATCGTAACACGGTTCACATCCGTCTACACGTTCGCCTTCTATCATTTGACGTCTAATCTTTTTGTAATGGTTATTGTTCCACACTGTGGATATATCATCGCCTTTGTTAAGCATCAATATACTGCCGTCATCATTTTTAATTTGACCATTAGCAACACAACAAAAGTTTACAGTACTGCTTGGCTGTGTCATTACATGTATCCAAGGATAAGGACAAAATGTTTTACTATAGTCTGTCATGCTTATCACCTGCTTTTAAAAATTGCATTTGTTCTTGCAACTCCATGATGTTTTCTTTTTCAAACCACGGTCTAACGTGTTTGTATAATTCAGGGAAAGTTTTTGCAATGCTTTCTCCTCTATACCTATCACTAAAACTTGTTTGTCTAACAAACTCGTCCATATACCCATCATAGTCTTCTTGATTCATAAAGTTTAATGTGCTTTGTATTCTAGGATCATTGTGTGTCCTATACTTCTCTGTAATGGCTTCCTTTGCTTTCTTAGGTAGTGCTTTAGGGCTAATGTGTTGTGGTACATACACCATATTAAAATGTATCTCAGTTTCAATATTATGTTCCATTTGATACTGTAGTAACTCGTCCATATACATTATATTAAATATACTTACAGTGTAAAATATGTTTGTTCTTATAAAGTCTGTGTTTTTAAACTTCCAATAGTTTTCCATTACTTCATCAAACTGTTGTGGGTGTCTTATATAATTAAATCTTTCGCCTACTCCGTCTATGCTAAAGAACACTTGTACATCTTTAAACTCTTTTAGTAAGTCTATGTGTTGTTCTGGATATATACTGCCGTTTGTGTTATAACTTAAACTAATATCTTTTGCTCTGCCTTTGTCTACTAATGTCTGCAAAATATCAAAATGTCTTTTAATTAAAAACGGCTCACCTCCAAAGAACTCTAAACTTTCTACTTCTTCTATCTGACTTTCTAAGTCGTCCCAAAATTTTTCATTTAGTTCGGGCCAACGTCCAAGTCTTCCCATAAGGTGTGCAAACTGATTTGTGTCACCATCACGTTCTATTTCTTCTGGCACCCATTGACTACTTGCAAAGCCTGTACAGATTCTACACTTAGTATTACAAATGTTTCCAAGTTTTAAATCCATGCTTTTAGGTTTAGCATGTTCTAAGTTATCTAAATGATGTGGAAACTTTTTAAGTTCACGTAAACGTTTACTTTCTATGCCAGCATCTTCTTCGTTCCAACAGTTGTAACATGCTTTAGGTTTCTCACCTGCTAAGAAGTCTGCTTTTAAATCTGCAAGCCACTCGCTGTCCCATGCATCTTTTAATGTATTACCATCTGCTAGATTTATTCCTGGTGCTGTTTCTTGCATAACACAACATACACCAACTTCACCGTTGGTACGAGCCTCTTGATTAATCCAAGGCAGTATGCAAAAGTGTTCTGGTCTAGTCATCTTTCTCTTCGTCGTAGTATGGTGCTAACTCTTCTAATTCAGGGAATACATCAAACAGTGTTTCACTTCTAAACCTATCCATCTCTTTACATTCTTGTAAACTATCTGATAACAAATGACTATCATCGCCATCCATAAATTGATGTAAACTTTTAAATGTGTCTGTGGCACGACCAACAGTGTCTCTGTCGCCGATCCAGTCTAGTGTTTCTTCAATTTTCTTTTGTACTTGCTTTCTCATGTGTTCAGGCAATACAGTTGCTCTGTGTACATGCTTGCCTAATAAAATATTAACACCAAAGTCTTTAGGCTCTATAAATCCTATCTCACATAAATTTTTATAGAAGTCACAAACGTCTAATGCATTGAACATACTCACAGTACAACTAATGTTAAAGTCCTTGTCAGGTAGTTCTTGTTTCATGCGTTCTCTATTTGCTAAGGTCTCACTCCATATAGTGCCTTTGCGTAAGTACTCTCCCTTTTCCCAACCAGCATCTAAACTTGCTCCTACACTTACTTCATCAAAGTTTTTCCATAATTCAATAGCATCTTGATCCTTGTATGTTAACTTGCTAAAGTTTGTGTTGTAGAAAATTCTCATAGGTGTTTCTTTTTTAGTTCTGCCCATCTCAACTAACTTGTTCATTATATACCAATGCTCGTCCATTATGAGTGGTTCACCGCCTGCCCAATATATTTTTTCTACTGTATCTAAGTATGGATCGAACTGTTCCATGAATGCAGTGTTACCTTTTCTGATTTGCAAAATCTTTTGTGTAGGCGTTCTATTAAACTTACTGTCAACTGCATCTTCAAACCATTGGCTACTTAAATCAGGACCGCATGTTCTACATCTCATATTACATATATTACTAAAACGTATATCCATATATGTTAAGTGTACTTTGTCTACACTGCCATCTTCATTTGTTTGTTGTACTATTTCTGCTTTGTTGTTATGGTATGCAAACTTTTCTTCTATGAATTCGCTATTGCTTCTTTTACGCAAAGTATCATGCCCAATGTCTTCTAGTTCGTAACACCTTGTGCAATTAGAAATCTTTTTGTTGTTTAACATATCTAATCTAAACTTTTTCATATTGTCACTGTTGTAACATTCGTCTAGATCCATTTCATTTAAATTACCGATAGGGCTATGATGCTCACTTAAACAACAAGTAAACACTCTTCCATCGGGCCATGGGTGCATGTGTATCCAAGGCAGAATACAAAAAGCATCGCCTTTGGCTAATTCTTTTATCTCGTCTATTGTTTTATTAATTTTATTATCCATGCGTTCAAATCCCATTCCCACCATTCATATCCGCCTTGCTCATATGAAGCCGGATTGTGGTGATGATTGTTGTGCCATCCTTCTCCGAATGTAATTAAATTTACCAAATGATGGTTTCTGCTTTGGTCTTGTGTTGCCCAAGTTCTATAACCAAGCCAACGTAATCCTTTACCATGTCCCCATGTGTTAAAGGCACCAGTTGCCCATACACATAAACTTGCTGGTACTAAGTATGCATACAATACTAACCAAGGATCTATAACTGCTAGTATCAAAATGTATGCTAGTATGTATGCAAAGAAATAATGATGTGCATTCATTACCCCTTTGTGCTTGATCCAGTCTTTTGCATTTCTTAAATCCCATCTACCTGTGTCTGTTAGGTCTAACGTCCAACTTTGCCACAGGCTCATATGATGTGGGCTGTGGGGGTCTAAATCATCGTCTGTGTGCTTATGATGTTCTCGGTGGGTCACAATGTACCCAAACACACTGCTTACACTAGCCAACGTTGCACTTATTAATAACACCCATTCGAAGAACTTGCTTGTTTTAAATGTTTTGTGTGCAAAGTATCTATGCTGTCCAACACCGTTGCCTATACTAGCAAACCAAAAGTAAACTGCTAGTGATACCCACCAATAATTGCTAGGGCCTAACAATACAGCCGTAGCAAGTCCTAAATGCATTAAGCATCTAAGTATTACTAATTTAGGTCTAGTAAATGCTAGTACTTCCACCTTCTTCCACCTTCTCTATTAATTCTGTAAATGTTTCTCTCCAATTAGAAACTTTACCTAAGTCTGTATCATTCTTATCTAATATGTCATTATAACGACAAAACTGTTCCCACTTTAACTCGTCCCACTCTGGAGTATTAAACATACTTAACAGTGTTCCTAGTTTGTGGTCATTACCTAATACTTTTCTGAATCGTGTATGTATCAACTCTCGTGCCCTAGGGGGTATAGCCATGGGACTTAGATAATCAGGATCATACACAAAGTTCATATCAACTTCTATCCCAATGTTATTAGCCCATTCAAAAAATTCAGGTAATGTAGCATAGTTATATGCACTAACAGTTTGCGTTATTCTTAAAACTAAATCCTCTTTGTGAGGAAGAAGTTTGTCTATAGTGTTACACACTGCATTCCAATCTGTACCACTTCGTATAAAAGCATTTCTGTCTTCTAAGTCATCAATGCTTAAACATATTCTTGCTTCTTTAAACTTGGGCCAAAGTTCTA
>Ga0181568_10006070_pt1 | contig 10571 bp, 7 predicted proteins | sample 101ome_20_FD_133758 | JGI IMG/M metagenome (GOLD analysis project Ga0181568, IMG submission 133758) | Coastal salt marsh microbial communities from the Groves Creek Marsh, Skidaway Island, Georgia - 101404AT metaG (megahit assembly) | ecosystem: Environmental > Aquatic > Marine > Intertidal zone...
CATTCCTGTGATACTCTGTAGTGTATGAAAAAAATTCCGTTAGGTTTGCGTGACTATTTACCGGATGACATTAAAAAACGAGACGATGTCATTGGCCAGATGACGGCTGTTGTTAAACAGCATAACTACCGTCGAATAATAACGCCTTCATTGGAAAATTATCATCAACTTCAGCCGGCCTTAGGTGCGTTGTCTGATGATTGCATTATGTTCTTTGATGGTGCTGGGACCCCGCTTGTTTTGCGTCCGGATCATACCACCCCCATTGCTCGAATTACATCCACACGGTTAGTTAATGACCTTCCTGTTAAGTTGTATTACCATGATCCTGTATTTCGTAAAGACCCGTTGTTAGGTGAAACAGAGATTTTTCAGTTTGGTTGTGAGCATATTGCGGAATTATGTTTGGATGATGAGGTTGAGATGATTCGGATGATTTTAGATCTTTGTGCGTCTATTGGTTTAGATGACATTGAAATACATGTGGCTCACCCTGAATTATTTGCTGATATGCCTGTGGATGATCGGGAGGCCTTGTCGTCGGGGTCATATCTCCAATGCCCAGGGCTTCCAAATAAAGGTGGCCGATCATTGGTCCAGAACTTTCCTTATTTATCCTCATTTTTCGATATGCTTGCGTCCCAACGGATTGAGAATGTGTTTGTAAATTTTGGATTATACAAAGATATTACGTATTACAATGGCTTATTTTTTGATATTGTTTCACCATCTTTTGGTAAGGTTATTGGGTCTGGTGGGCGATATGATTCAGTTTTGCGTGCGTTTAATTTGGATTCCAATGCGTTTGGTTTTGCATTGCGTTTGCATTATGTTGAAAGGGCACTGGCATGTCAGCGATAATGACCATTGCGTGTGCGAAGGGGTACTTATGGGAGAAGGCCCTCCACTATTTGTTGAGCTTGGGTTATACGTTTGATAATGATTTATCTGAATCACGGCAGTTATCGACGTTTGATACAACGGGCCGTATTCAATTGATGAAAGTTCGTCCTTGGGATGTTCCTGTCTATGTTGAAGAGGGTGCCGCTGATGTCGGGATTGTTGGCAAAGATGTCTTATATGAACAAGGGGCGGATGTCTTGGAATTGTTGGATTTGAAATTTGGGGATTGCCGGTTGGTGGTTGCTGGCCCACCTGAATTACAGCATGAGTATTTATCTCATAATATTCGGGTAGCCACAAAGTATGAGGTATCCACATTTCGATATTTTCAAACACAGTCCATTCGCTGCATTCCTATTAAATTGTATGGGGCGATGGAGTTGGCACCACTAACGGGTGTATCCGATATTATTTGTGATTTATCAGCCACGGGCCAAACATTAAAAGACAATGGCTTGGTTGAATACGCGGATGTATTTTATTCAACGGCTCGTTTGGTGGCCAATCGCGTATCAATGATGACAAAGTACGATGAGATTTCTCAACTGTATGATGGTTTATCTGAATGCGTACGATCGGCACCATGAGCCAATTTACTGTTACATTTTCAGAGGTTATGCATCGTTATTTAAACCCATCGTCAGTGTATGAATCCATTTATGATATTGATTTTGGAGCGTTGTGGGATGATGGCATGCGCTATGTTTTTTTTGATGTCGATAATACGTTAATTTCATATGCAGATTCTGATGTATCTATTCAATGCATGAATTTGTTTAATTCGATTCAGTCCATTGGTTTTGAGCATGTGATGTTGGTTTCCAATAACTCAAATGTTGATCGAATTGAACGTGTTGCCACTCAGTTGAAGTTGCCTGCGGTGACCTTTGCTTGTAAGCCGTTTGTCTTTACCATGCGACGATTGGGTTATGATCATGGGATTCAGTTTAATCAATCGGTGTTTATAGGTGATCAGTTATTGACCGATGTTTTGCTTGCTAATTCTTTGGGGATGAGGTCTATTTTTGTTGATCCAATTGATCAATCAAACATTTCATTTGTAAAGCAGTCTCAATACAAATTTCAGTCGTGGTTGATGGCGGCTTTTTTTAATGTCTGAATGTTAAAGCTATGCGGGGGTTTCCTCTTTTAACGTGGACGCATCTGATGATTTTGGTGACGGTGTTGCGTCAATGGTTTCTTCATCTTCTTCTTTAATTTCAATGACTTTTGCCATGGATATGACTTCGTCGTTTGCATCTAGCTTAATGATTCTTACACCTTGTGATGTTCGGCGTTGAATCGAAATGTTTGCAACTTTTTGACGGCAAATGGTTCCATTGAATGTGGCGACAATAATTTCACCTTCTTTTTCAACCACTTCAGCATCAGTGACTTGGTCACCTGGAACTGTTTTTCTGAATTTTACCGCTTTGACGCCAATTCCACCTCTATTTTGAACTTTAAATTCATCCACACGAATATTTTTGCCATGCCCTTTGGTTGTTAATAGAAGTAAATATAATTTGGTTGTTTCTGGGTCAATTAAACTGACGCTAACCAAGGTGTCATCTGGTTTAATTTTTATCGCTCGAACGCCTCTGGACGTACGTCCCATGGCACGAACCTGTTTTTCGTCAAATCGAATGACCATTCCTGCAGATGTTGCTAGAATAATATCTTTTTCTCCATTGGAGTGAAGGACCCAGGATAGTTCGTCGTTGTCATCAAGGGTGATTGCTCGAATAGCGCGTGTTTTAAAGTAGCTGAATGATGATAGTTCTGTTTTTTTAATGACGCCTTTTTTGGTGCACATCAATAAAAACTCATTGGATTCAAAATTTTTCACCTGAATTATGCTTGTAATTTTTTCATTTTCATCAAGCTCAAGTAAATGGTTAATGGATAACCCTTTGCTTGTTCGAGATGATTCTGGAATTTGATAGGATTTTATTTTGTGTACTTTTCCAGTTGATGTGAAACATAGTAAATAATCGTGACTGTTGGTGACTAAGATTTGTTTGATAATATCTTCTTCGCGTGTTGAAATTCCACTAACGCCTCGACCGCCTCTTAATTGGCTTCGGAAGTTTGAAATTGGCATGCGTTTAATGAACCCATTTTGAGTTCGTAAAATAGCGACTGTTTGCTTGGGAATTAAATCTTCCAAGTCAACTTGATTAATTTGTTCTCCAATTTCTGTACGTCGTTCGTCACCAAATCGATCATTTAATTCATTATGTTCGGTTTTAATGATGTCGAGTACACGTTGCTGGTTAACAAGAATATCTTCAAGATCTTCAATTTTAAGTTTGAGTTCATTGTACTCATTTTCAATTTTTTCTTGTTCAAGTCCGGTTAATCGTTGCAATCGCATATCAAGAATGGCGGTGGCTTGTTTTTCACTTAGGTTGTAATTTTCGATTAATGCTTTCTTGGCAATTGTTGCATCGGTTGATTTTTTGATTAATGCAATAATTTCATCAATGTGTTGAAGCGCAATTCGTAAGCCTTCCAATATATGGAGGCGATTTTTTGCTATTTTTAAGTCGTATTCTGTTCGTTTTCGAATGATTTCTTTTCTGTGATTGACATAGTGGTAAAAAATCTCTTTTAAGTTTAGTGTTTTTGGTTGCCCATTCACAAGTGCAACAATATTGATTCCAAATGATGTTTGCAATTGTGTGTGTTTAAATAATTGATTAAGAATAATGGCTTCTTGTGCATCGCGTTTTAGTTCAATATATATTCGTAAGCCTTTTCGATCTGATTCATCGCGTAAATCAGAGATTCCGTTGATTTTCTTGTCGTTGACAAGCTCTGCAATTTTCATGATGACATTGGCTTTATTGACTTGATATGGAATTTCAGTAACAATAATTGCTTTTCGTTTTTTGTTTTCTTCGATGTGGGTTCTTGAGCGAAGGGTTATGATTCCTCGACCAGTTTCGTAGGCGCTGATTATCCCAGCATGACCACAAATAATCCCTCGCGTTGGAAAATCGGGCCCCTTTACATACGTCATTAAGTCGCTTACCGTGGCCTCTGGGTGGTCAATGTAGTAATTAACCCCTTGAATTACTTCAGTTAAGTTATGAGGAGGGATGTTTGTCGCCATTCCAACGGCAATTCCTGATGTTCCATTTAATAGCAGCATTGGTAATCGAGTAGGTAAAACGGTGGGTTCTTCTAGGGACTCATCAAAGTTTGCGGCAAATTTAACCGTTTCTTTTTCAATGTCGTGAAGGAGTTCCATGCTAAGCTTTGCCATTTTTGCTTCTGTATATCGCATGGCTGCCGCATTGTCACCATCAATCGATCCATAGTTTCCTTGACCATCAATGAGGGCGTAACGCATCGAAAAATCTTGTGCCATACGTACCAATGAGTCGTATACAGCGGTATCTCCGTGTGGGTGGTATCGCCCTAAAACATCTCCAACAATACGGGCACATTTTTTATATGGTTTTGAGGCGGTGTAGCCAGATTCATACATGGAATATAAAATCCGTCGATGGACAGGCTTTAATCCGTCACGTGCGTCGGGTAATGCCCGGCCAACAATGACAGACATGGCATATTCTAAGTATGATGATTTCATTTCATCATCAATATTGATGATGTCAATGTGTTCATCAGAAGCGCCATCGGTAGCGCCTAAACTAGAGGCATGGTTATTGTTGTCTTGATCGCTTGGTTCTTGGTTGTCTTTGTTCATGTCAAATAGATTTTCTTGAGATTCGTCGTTACTCATTCCTGTGCTCCTTTATACATCTATCCAGCGAACGGTGCCCGCATATTTTTCAATAAATTCTTTTCTTGGGTCGACTTTACTTCCCATTAGCAATGAAAAAATTTCATCGGCAACTTCGGCGTCATGTATATTGACTTGAAGCATGGATCTTTTTTCCGGATTTAATGTTGTTTCCCAGAGTTGGTCAGGATTCATTTCTCCCAATCCTTTATAGCGCTGAATATTGACTTTGTCTTTATCTTTTCCAATTTCAGCTAACTTTTCTTCAAGTTCTTTGTCGTTGTATGCATAAATCCCACCTTTTCCCTGTCGGATTAAATATAGGGGGGGTTGTGCAATGTAGAGCGCTCCAGCTTCAACCAGTTCTTTGGCATAACGAAAGAAAAATGTTAGGAGTAATGTTCGAATATGAGCCCCATCAACATCGGCATCTGTCATAATGACTATTTTATGGTATCGAAGTTTACTTAGGACAATTTCCGTGGTTAATTCTTCGTCCTCTTCTTCGGTGTTTTGTTTTTCTGTGGATAAGCTTTTAAGCGCTTCTGGACCGACGGCAGTGATTAAGGATCGAATTTCTTCATTTGCTAAGATTTTATCAAGTCTTGATTTTTCAACGTTGAGCACTTTACCTCGAAGCGGTAAAATTGCTTGGAAATTTCTATCTCGACCTTGTTTTGCGGAACCTCCAGCAGAATCTCCTTCCACCAAGAAGATTTCACATTTTGATGGGTCTTTTTCTGAACAGTCGGCCAACTTTCCAGGTAAGGTGGTGCTTTCTAAACTTGATTTTCGTCGAGCTAAATCCTGTGCTTTTCTGGCGGCTTCTCGTACACGTTGTGCTTGCAATGCTTTGGTGATGATGAGTTTGGCTACCTTGGGATTGGTTTCAATGTAGTCGGTTAATCCTTCATCTAATAGTGAATCAACGACCCCTTTAATTTCAGAGTTCCCAAGTTTTGTTTTTGTTTGTCCCTCGAACTGGGGGTTTTGTAACTTTACACTAATGACGGCGGTTAACCCTTCTCGAAGATCTTGACCTGTTAAGGCACTGTTTTTATCTTTTTTTATGAGATCATATTTTTTTGCAAATGCATTAATAACTCGGGTGAGTGCGGTTCTAAATCCGGACAAATGGGTGCCCCCTTCACGTGTTCGAATGTTGTTTGCAAATGATGCGATCTGTTCATCATAATGATCGGACACGTATTGAACCGCAACTTCAACTTCATAAAGTTCTCTGGATTTTTTTAAGTAGATAGGCGGTGTAAATAATGGCTCTTTATTTTGATTTAGGTCTTCGACATAAGAGGCAATGCCTCCTTCAAACCCAAACGACTGCTTGGCGTCGTCTTCTGATTCATAATCTCTAAAATTGTAAAAGTTAATGGTTAGCCCACGATTAAGGTAGGCCAATTCTTTTAATCGATGGGCAATGGTGTCAACCCCAAATTCCACGGTATCAAAAATGTCGGCATCTGGTTTAAACTTGATTGTTGTTCCTGTTTCAGTTTCGTTTTGAATATCACTAAACTGCCCAATGGTTTCTGCGGGAATTCCACGGTAATATTTTTGTGTATAATTTTTGTTATCTCGATTCACAGATACTTCAAGCCATTCGGCCAGTGCATTGACAACAGAAACGCCAACGCCATGAAGTCCTCCAGATACTTTATACCCTTCCCCTTCAAATTTTCCCCCAGCATGAAGGGTGGTTAATACAACTTCAACAGCAGGCAATTTTTTTTCTTTGTGCGTATCAATTGGAATTCCGCGGCCGTTATCTTTAACTGTAATAATGTTGTCTTTATCAACAATAATATCGATGTCGGTGCAATACCCTGCCATGGCTTCATCGACGCTATTGTCGACAACTTCATAAATTAAATGGTTTAACCCATTGATGCCCGTTGTGCCAATGTACATTCCTGGCCGTTTACGAACAGCTTCCAAGCCTTCCAATACTTTAATGTGGTCTGCACCATAATTTTGACTCATAATTGTAACTCGCTAAAAAAAATTAGAAAGAGTTTTGAAATTGTGAATGCTAAAGCATTATTATTTCAACTTTTCCTTATTAATAAGATAGCATGTTTTATACGCAATTAAAATTGTTTGATTCAATTTATTTGATGTGTTTTTTTTGATGGTTAATAAAAAATAAATAATGGCTATGTACCCCGCCTTTTTTTTATAAAGCCCTTTTTTTGGGCTAATTTAGTGGTGTGTTTATTACACCGTTCACGAAATAGCATTTAAATGCATATTGTTTTTGAGTCTAATGCGTGAGTACTATTTCTTGGTCAGAGCAATTATTCAGTTGGAGCTGGGGGATATGGTTAAGATATAAGTTTTAAAAATTTTCGTTTGCCAACCCTGATAATCGTGTTGTTTTTTGGTGTGAATTCATGGGCAGGGTTTGAAATGCGCTGGTCGTTTATGGATATGGCCCCTTGATCCAGTAATCGCCGCGCTTCTTTTTTTGATGGAGCGAGTTGTTGTTCGCAAATGAAATTGATCAGATGTATGGGTTCTGAATGGCTAATTTGAAGCTCAGGGATATCATTTGGCATTGCTTTTTTTGAAAATACATTGATGAAGTTTTCTTTAGCCAAAGATGCATCTTTGGATGAATGAAACTCTGAAACAATGGTGGTCGCCAATACCAATTTGATGTTTCTTGGGTTTTCTCCGTTATTTAATTGTGTTTCAATGGCCGATAATTCAGATGCTAAGGTGTTGGTTACTAATTTGAAATACCGCAGGATAAGTTCATCTGGAATGGACATGCATTTTCCAAACATATCATTGGGTGAGTCCAAGATGCCAATATGATTGTTTAATGATTTGCTCATTTTTTGAGTTCCATCCAGCCCTTCAAGAATGGGGCATGTTAGAATGCTTTGAGGCGATAATCCCGCATCTTTTTGAAGTTGACGGCCAACCAATAGATTGAATTTTTGATCGGTGCCTCCAATTTCAATGTCATTGTTTAAATGCACGGAATCGTACCCTTGAAGTAATGGGTATAGAAATTCGTGAATCCCAATGGGTGAGTTGGTTTTGAATCGCTTTGAAAAGTCATCTCGTTCTAACATCCGAGCCACAGTGATTTTTGAACATAATGATATGATGTCGGTGGTGGATAATGTGTTTAGCCACGTTGAATTGTAATGTATGGTTGTTTTTTTTTCATCCAATAATTTAAAGACTTGGTTTAAATAGGTGGTTGCATTTTGCTTAACATCGGCCTCTGATAACGGCCGTCGTGTTGTTGATTTTCCAGTTGGGTCTCCGATTCGTGCCGTAAAGTCTCCAATAATAAATAACACATGGTGTCCCATGTCTTGGAGTTTTGCGAGTTGCTTTAAAATTACGGCGTGTCCTAAATGCAGGTCTGGTGCCGATGGGTCTGCGCCCCATTTGATGGTTAATTTTTTTGGTCCATTGACTAATTCATGAAGGGTGTCGTGATCGGTAATGATATCTTCAAATGGCATGTTCATTGTGTTGTTCATGGGTTCCATTATAAGGTGCGGTTATGATTCAGTCGATGGATTATTGCGTTGATTCGAATCAACTTATGTTTTAATATGTGTGAAGTTAGAGTGATTCTTTTAGCGATTTGTATGCATGTAAATCAAATCAAGTTTTTAGGTATCTAATTTAATGATAAGTTTAGTTTATTGTTTAGATGGTTTGTTTAAGTTAAAGAAAATAATGAGGAGTTTTTTGTGATTTTTAGATCAAAGAGAGCCATCGGGAAGTTATCTCGGTCATCATCATCCGTTCGCTTTGGTGCGTCTGCAGGTAAGTTTGAATTTTTAAAACGGGTTGGATTAAAGTTAATGAAGTTTTCCTTGATTTTTGGTGGGGCAGGGGTGTTACTGGTTGCATTGGTGTGCTTGTATTATTCACGGTTTTTGCCAGACATTGAATCCATTAGTACATATATTCCAGCAGAGACCACTAAAATTTATTCGGCTGAAGGCATTATTTTAGCGGAGTTGCATCAGGAAGAAAATCGAATTCGGATTCCGATTGATGATATTTCTAAGACACTGCAAAAAACAGTGATTGCAATGGAAGATACCGATTTTTATAAACATAACGGCATCAATATTAAGGGGATTATGCGTGCGTTGTATCGAGATATCATTGCGATGGCCTTTGTTGAAGGTGGGTCGACCTTGACTCAGCAGTTGGCGCGAAACTTGTTTTTAGAAAAGCAAAAAAAGATTGAACGAAAAATTAAAGAGATTTTAATGGCGATTGAAATCGAGCGGAAATACACCAAAATTGAAATTTTAGAATTGTATTTAAATCAAGTGTATTGGGGGCATAATGCCTATGGCATTGAGTCTGCGTCTCAGATGTATTTTGGAAAAAAATCAAAGGACCTAACCTTGGCAGAAGCGGCGGGGTTGGTTGGCATGCTTAAGGGGCCTGAGCTATTTAGTCCATTTCGACACTTTGATCGGTTTAAGCGTCGTCAGCGTGTTGTATTAAAGCGTATGGAGTATTTGGACTTAATTACAGCTGAACAAGTGGAAGATGCATATAATGAAAAGGTTGCGTTGGCCAGCCGTAAACGTCACCGATACAAGGCTGGTTTTTTTGCAAGTTATGTTGTTGATCAGCTGATCGAAATGTATGGTGAGGAGACCTTGTATACCTCTGGTATGAAGGTGTATACCACTTTAAATTATAAACTTCAGCAACATGCTGAGCATGTTGTTAAAAAGTATCGTGATTATGGCAATCAGGTGTTTGTTTTGAAAGGTGAGCGTTACCCAAGTTTGAATTATAAAGAGGCCGCATTGCTTGCAATAGACCCTAGAAATGGACATGTTCTTGCCATGCAAGGTGGCGTTGATTTTGAAGAATCTCAATTTAATCGTACGGTTCAGGCATACCGTCAGCCAGGATCCGCATTTAAACCATTTGTTTATTTGGCGGCGTTTGACAAAGGATTTTCTCCGGGGTCTATTGTGTCTGATATGCCAGTGACATTTAATACCATTGAGGGGCCTTATTCGCCTCAAAATTATACGTTAAAGTTTTTAGGTAACATTCCTATTCGTCGTGCATTTGAAAAATCCGTGAACGTTGTTGCTGTGAAGTTAAATGATTTGGTTGGGCCAAAAACCGTGGTGTCGTTTGCTAAAAAAGCTGGCATTGAATCGTCGATGAACCCTGTGTTGTCGTTGCCTTTGGGTGCAAATGAGGTGTCCATGATTGAATTGATGCAGTCTTATATGGTATTCGCAAATTATGGGAAAAAGGTTGCCCCGGTGTCCATTCTTCGAATTGAGGATCGAAATGGGGTTCCTTTATTTAAGCATCGATTTAAAGAAGAGCGGGTCCTCGATGAGAATTTGGTATCAACATTGGTGGATACGATGCGTGGCATTGTGGATTATGGTACCGGTCGAGGCGCTAAGTTGCCACGTCCTATTGCTGGAAAAACGGGTACGACGTCGGATTACAAAGATGCTTGGTTTTTTGGATTTGTTCCGCAATTGGTATGCGCCACTTGGGTAGGTAATGATGATAATGACCCCATGAATCGTGTGACAGGTGGTTGGGTCCCTGCTCAAATGTGGAAAGCGTTTATGAAAAAAGCCTTGGTGGGTGTTCCTGCGCAAGATTTTAAGTACCCCAAAGGCATGGTTAAGCGGCGGGTTAATTGGGATACAAAGTTGTTGGCATCTGCAGATACCCCGGATGATGCCAAAGTGACCATTGAAAAATACTGGTTGGGTACAGAGCCGACGGAATTTGATACCTTGGAAATGATTGAGCGCGTGCAACATCAAGCCAAGCAAAAAGAAGAGGAAGATGGCCTAATCAGTGATTTTTTTACTATGTGATTGGAGGATATGATGTCGTTAGAAAATGAAATAAATCAGAC
>Ga0181568_10006076_pt1 | contig 10569 bp, 7 predicted proteins | sample 101ome_20_FD_133758 | JGI IMG/M metagenome (GOLD analysis project Ga0181568, IMG submission 133758) | Coastal salt marsh microbial communities from the Groves Creek Marsh, Skidaway Island, Georgia - 101404AT metaG (megahit assembly) | ecosystem: Environmental > Aquatic > Marine > Intertidal zone...
CAGTAATTGGTGGTTCAACACCAGCCGCTGGTACATTTACAACACTATCAGCAAACGGTAATATGACATTTGGTGATGCAAGTAGTGATACAATTACTTTCAACTCCGCTGACTGGACATTATCTGCTGGTACAACAGTAACAGGTACATGGACAGACTTAGGTACAGTTACAACAGTTGATATCAATGGTGGTACACTTGACGGTGTAAACATTGGTGCTTCCTCAGCCGCTACTGGCTTAACAGTAAGTGGTGCTACAGTATCTATTACAGATACAGGTGGCGACGGTACAATGGACGGTGTTATCATCGGTGGCACAACAGCCGCAGCTGGTACATTTACAACATTTACCTCAACAGGTATTGACGACAACGCTACTTCAACACAAGTAACTATTTCTGATACAGAAGTTACACTTGCAGGTGATTTAGCAGTAACAGGCGATGCAACCATTACAGGTAGTTTAACAGTTAATGGTTCATTAACAAACGTTTCAACCACAAACACAACAATCGAAGATAACGTAATCGTTCTTAACAACGGTGAAGCAGGCGCAAGTATTACAAATACATACGCTGGTTTAACAATGGACCGCGGTTCATCTGCTAACGTTCACTTTGTATACGACGACGGCGATGATCGATTTGAGTTCTTAGGTGGTAACGACGCAATCGCTTCAGCAACATTAGCTAATGTTGCATTTGGTACAGTTGAATCAGGTACTTGGAACGGTTCTATCATTGGCGCAGCCTATGGTGGTACAGGACAAGACTTCAGTGGTTCAACAGGTGTTATCCAAGTATCAGGCGGTACATTCTCAGCAGGTGACGTAGCACTTGCATCACAAGTATCTGGTACACTTCCAGTTGCTAATGGTGGTACAGGCGTAACAGCACTAAGTGACATCGTATCCGCTGATAATAAACTTACTGTTACAGACGGTACTGCTACAGTTGTAGGCGGTGACGTAACACTAACAGTTAACGAAGGTAACTTAACACTATCCAACTTAGGTGGTCAAGTAGCACTTGGTTCACAAGTATCTGGTACACTTCCAGTTGCTAACGGTGGTACAGGTATTACATCAGGTACAGCAGGACAGTTCCTAAAATTCACAGGTTCAACAACAATTGCCTCAAGCTATGTTGAAGACTTATATGCCTCAGGCGTAAAAGTATTCTCAGCAGCTGGTGCAACAACATCTGGTGCTGGTGAAGGTTTGAAAATGACAAACGCAGCCGGTGCTGTGTACTTGCGTTCAACAAACACAGCCGCTTCAGGTGACGTTGACTTCTACTTAGGTGCTCAAGGTTCAGGCGATGTTATCATTGAAGGTACTGGCAACGGTGTCATCAAAGGTGACGACGGCTTAGATCTACAAGTACGTGGCGGTGACGCAACAGGTTCAGGCGCAGACGGCGGTGATTTAATTATCTCTGGCGGTCTAGGTTCTGGTACTGACGCTTCTGGTAACGTTTACATCCAAGGTGGTTTAGGTGGTTCTGCAAACGGTGTAGTACAAATCCGTGACGCAAGTGGTAACGAAATTTTAACATTCAATGAAGTGGCATCTGCCGTTAACTACATTGAACTTGTTAATAGTGCCACAGGTGACCCAGTTGAAATCCAATCAAAAGGTGATGACACAGACATTAACTTACTCCTAAGCCCACTAGGCGCAGGTGTTGTTAATGCACCATCAGGCTACAAAGATCGTGCCAACTTTGGTGATGATTCACTTGTAACAAAAGAGTACGTCGATGGTGTCAGTTCAACTGAAACTTACGCACGTCGTGCCTCATTCACAGCAGATAGCACAAACTCAGAATTCTCAGTTGGTGCAATTGGCTCAGGCACAACAAACTACGTAAACAAAGTTATGGTTACAGTCGGTACAGCACTAAGTGGTGGTAGTGTAAGTGGTATTCGTCTATATGACGGTAGTAACTACTTAACAGCACTTGATGATTGCGATACATCAGTAGCAGGTACATATGTAATTGACCTACCAACTGATACAGCATCAGCAGCTGCTGCCTCACTTACAGCAAAGATTGTCGAGTCAGACGGTACAACAGCCGCTGTTCCAACAGCAGGTGTAGTAACAATGACAGTACAATACATCAAAGTATAAGCGTTAATTCGCTCGTAGCGGATTAACTGCTACAAATTTAAAACCCCCGGGGAAACTCGGGGGTTTTTCTTTAAAACTAAATATTATTATGAGTAATTATCCTTCAGACACATTTTGTCTCCTTCCCTGGGTGCATTTAAGCACTCGCCCAAACGGTCATATGCGTGTATGTTGCACAGCAAACGCATCAAGTGTAGGACCAACAAATGATAGAGAATTTGGCGGCGAGGTTGGCATTTTAAAAGGCGAAGACGGCAAACCTGCTAACTTAAATCACAGCGACTTTTTAAGTAGTTGGAATAACGACTATATGAAAAATGTTCGCTTACAAATGTTAAATGGAGAAAAGCCTCCTTCTTGTTTAAAATGCTATAAAGAAGAAGAAGCAGGACATAATAGCAAACGTATGTGGGAAACTGCGTATTGGGCACAAAGAGTAGACGTAGACGAAATGGTTGCTAATACAGCAGAGGACGGAAGTATCCCACCAAAAATTAGTTACATTGATATGCGTTTTGGTACAAAGTGCAATCTTAAATGTGTAATGTGTTCACCACACGACAGTTCATTATGGGTTAAAGATTGGCAAGAACTTTATCCACAAATTGAAAACGAAACACTAAAACAAACTATGATGTGGGCAAACAAAGGACAAGTAGATCACGCATCATATAATTGGCATAAAAATAATCCTGTATTTTGGGAGCAATTATACGAGCAGATTCCGCATATGAAGCAATTGTATTTTGCTGGAGGTGAACCTCTTATTATCGATGAACACTATACATTATTAGAACGTGTTATTGACATGGGGTATGCTAAAAACATTGAACTACGATACAACAGCAATGGCGTAGAATGGCGAGATGATTTGTTTGAACTATGGAGCCATTTTAAGTTAGTTCGTTTCCACTATAGCGTAGACGACATTGGCGAAAGAAACGACTATGTGCGTTATCCAAGCAAATGGGAAAGAAATGAAGAAGTATTCAATATATTAGATACACAAACAGGGAACAACACTGAAGTAACTATTGCGTGTGCGGTACAAGCACTAAACATACATTACATACCAGACTTTTTAAAATGGAAACTTGAACACAACTTTAAAAAAATTAATATGTGGCCATTTGGTGCCGGAGGCATAAACTATCATTTTGTATATCATCCACCTCACTTAAATGTAAAAGTTTTACCTGAATGGTTCAAAGACGAAGTAGAAAGAAAATACGAAGACTTTATACCTTGGTGGGAAGAGAACTGGGAAAAAGGAATCCCAAGTTGGCACAAAGGTAATGTTACAAAAGAACAATGGCAGACTGCTAGTTACGGTATTAGTCGTTTGCGTGGAATGATCAGTTTTATGAAATCAGAAGATTGGTCGCAACGAATGGTCGAGTTTAGAGAATACATTACTAAACTTGATAAAGTTCGCGGCACTGATTTCCGTAAAACATTCCCCGACATGGCAAGGTTATTAGATGAGTAATCAATATGCGCCTAATTATGAGAGCGTACAAATTGCATTAAGTACAAACTGCAATTTGCTTTGCCCTGGATGCAATAGAACGCATTATGAAGATGACAAATATAGTTTAAATCCTTTGGTAAAGAAAAATCAATTTTTAGATAAAAATATAATATTAGATTTTATACAAAACAAGGAAAGTCACAATTTAAAAAGAATTGAGTTTGCCGGCCTAGTCGATGACCCATTATCTTATCCCTGGTTGTTAGAATTACTCAAAGATATAGTAAAGATAAAACCGTCCTTGCACATTACATTTCATACTAATGCAAGTTTACGAACACCTGAATATTTTACAAAGTTAGCAACAATATTAAATCAATTTGACGGACATTCTGTCAACTTTAGTGTTGACGGCTTGCGCGATACAAATCATATATATCGTGTCGGAGCACAATGGGACAAGATAATGTCTAATGCAAAAGCATTTATAGAAGCCGGCGGCGATGCAACGTGGCAATTTATTGTGTTTCCATGGAATGCACACCAAGAAGATGAAGTAAGACGTCTTGGCAATGAAATAGGGTTTAAAACAATTATTATCAGAAACAATAGAGATCCATTGTTAGATAACATGAGTTATTCTCTACCTAGCACAACAGACAAGCCGTGGTACAACTATAAGCAACAGCACGAAGAAGAATATAAACAACAGCATTTTACAAAAGAGCAAGTATTTGTAAAGTTTGATGAGCAACTACTTGAAAAAAACTTTAAAATGCCGTATAATATAGATTGTATATGGCATAACGAAAGTAGAATATATATTAGTTTTGATGGTACTGTGTGGCCTTGCTGTTATATAGCATTTGACTCGTTGCGTAGCCCACAAATCATTGCCTTGCAAAAATTTAAGTTTGCAGAATATGGAGAGAACTTTAATAGTTTGTATCATTATAGCATAGACGAAATAATGTCCAAAGAACCGTTTTCTTCTAATGTTTTAAATAGTATTACTAATGATAAAAAACACGGTTTGGAAAAAGAGGACGCATATTTTACATGTATTAAAACATGTTCACAGAGAGGATTTGAATTGAAACCAAACCATAATCAAGCACACAAGGTATATGATGGACAGTAGCGAATTATTAAACAAATGGAAAGAATATAATTTAAATGATGGTACTGGATTACTACCCAGCAGAAATTATATTGTACACCCAGAAGTTGAAAAGTTTGTTAGAGGTCTAACTATCAGCGGTAACGTTCTAAAAGATAAAAATTTATATTATGATACAGTTAATAATTTTGTTGCGTGGATAGAAGAAAGCACTAACAACAAAATAACAATAGCAGATTTTGAACGTAAGCATCTAGTGCACAACACATACGAATGCTTGCATGAAGTTAGTTGGCGATATCGTCGGCGTAGGCTTAGAATACTCAGAGGAGAACAACAATATTTGTCTAACTCGTTTTTTTATTTGCATTTTGACGAATTAAAGCCTATCAACGAAGAGCATAAACCTTTTTATAGATACATTGATAGCCCAACTGGGAAATTTTTTGATTTGGACGAAGAGGATTGGGTATATATTAGTATACCGTTTTTTGGCACTGGTGAATTAAACGATAAAACTGAAGGGCTATTAAATCAAGCAGATTTACTAAATGTTCCTGTTATTATTGATTGTAGTTTAATGCCTCTGTCTTCTGGTTTTGAAATTAACTTAAATCGACCTTGCGTTAAAGAAGTGATATTTACATTAAGTAATAATATCGGTATGCAAAAGAACAAAGTAGGATTGCGTGTTAGTAGTTACACTGACAACGACAACGCAGGAGCAGACGGGTCTAGAGGAACAGCGCCAATACAATTGCTAAATAGCTCAAAGGAGAGACTTGTTTCTAATTTAGAACTAATGTTAACAAGTAGATTATTAGAAACGTTTTCGATGGATTATCTATATAACGAATGTAAGGATATCCAAAAAGAAATTTGTAACGACTTTGATTTATTGCCAACTAGTTGCGTAAATATATGTATGATACCAACAACAGGTTTATGGGCTTCAAACGAAGAAATGAAGCAACTGCAAAACGAGTATGTTGACAACGGCAATGATTTGTATCCTAGAGTAGATATATCAAATCTATTAAATGAAAAACTAAAAGAGCAGAGATCAAGCATATGGAAAAAGATATTGTAGCAATTAACAGATTTGGATGGGAAGCAACTAGAATAATGTTTAGTTGGGATCTAGGTCGTAGATGTAACTATGACTGTTCTTATTGCCCATCGCACAGACATAACAACTATTCGCCACACGCATCATTGGAAGATTTAGTTTATACTTTTAAAAAGTTATCGCGATATAGAAGAGTTATGTCTGAGATATCATCGCTTGATGAATTCACTGTTAGCATAACAGGAGGAGAGCCTGCGTCTAATCCTGTATTTTGGAAATTCTGCGATGAGATGCGAGCAATAGACCCTCTAGTAAAAGTTGGAGTAACAACCAACGGAACTATTCCTAAAAAACACTATGAAAAGATTGATAACTATGTCCACACAATGACTATCAGTTATCATTGTGAAGCAGACCCTAAAATTAAAAAGGGTGTAGTTGAGGCTATACTTTATATCGCTAAACAAACAAACACGTATGTAAACGTTAATGTAATGTTTCATTCTGACCCAGAATATTTTCAAGAATGTTTAGATCTGTGTTTTCTACTAGAAGACGAAGGTGTACATTTTGTTCCTCGTATTATAGGCGAAGACCAAGGAGCCGCTGGAAAAATAAAACACGACAAAGAGTTTCATAGTTATACAAAAGAACAGTCAGAGATATTTACAGCGTATTATGAGCAACTAAAAAATCCAAGTGAAGAAAAAGCCAGCTTTAGAAAATCTATTTCTGTTCCAAAGATTGACACAAGTCCGTTAGTACAAATGGCAACACGAAACGAAATAGGACGTCCGTGCTGTGGCGGTATAAGTTTTAATACAGCAACAGAAGAGAGCGTCTCATCGTGTAATACAGTAGAAGGTCCGATTAATTACGTTGATACAATTGCTTGGGACGAAACAAGATATTTACAAACTAGTAAATTTAAAGACTGGCATTGTTTAGTACATTTATTCTTGCCACACTTACAGCAAGAGACAAGAATGATATATGCACATCAAACTTGCCAAGCAAATGAGTTTGGCAGACAAGGTCCGTTATGCACTATTGAGACATTTGACGATTATATTGATAGGATGGCCAGCGGAGATATACCTATTATGAAGTGCCCTAACAATATTTGTAACTGCGGTTTATGCACACCAAAGTCAAAGCACAAACCGTTAGTAGATGCTATGGTAAACAAACTATTTACAAATATACAAGTAACATGATAGATTTAGACGAACTAGACACACGAACATTACAAAGAGAAGCCGCTAGAGTTATTTCAACAATGGAGGCTACTAGTAATAACATTTATAAATTTAATTTAGAAGGTTACAATAATAGTTTGTCTTGGTACAAAGCAGCCATTAAATGGTACATAAACGAATATGGTAATATGCCTAGCAAAGCAGGCCCGGGAAAAGATGTAACCTTTGTTATAGAAGATTAGTATGACAGATTTAAAATGGAGTGAATACGATTTTACAAAGATTCCTTATCAGGATTTAGTTCGTGTTGGCCAACGAACTATGTTATATCGCGATATGTTTACAGTAAGTTGGTTGCTTGGAAGATTTTGTAACTATCATTGCTCTTACTGTTGGCCATATGCTAGAAGTGATCGCAAAGATCATAGACCAACAGAACTTTGTTTAAAAACAATAGATAGCATAAAAGAGCAAGCCAGAGATAGAGGATTTAACTCATTTCACTTTAGTCTCAGCGGCGGCGAGCCAACGTTTCACCCCGGCTATTTAGATATACTCGAATATCTAGCAAGCGATGTTGATAATACAAACTATACTAGTGTGCATATGACATCAAACTGTTCTCGTAATATGAAATGGTTTGAAACTTATGTAAAGCATGCCGCTAAATTTCATCGTGCAAGTATTACATCAAGCCTGCATGTTGAACACGTTAACACCCCAGAAAAGTTAGCGGAATTAGGAGATAAGTTAGAGTTTTGTCAGGAGCATGACATACAAATTACAATCAATATGGTTATGGTACCCGAAAGATTTGATGAGTATTACGAGAATGCATTATACTTTCATGACAGAGGAATTAACGTTACACTCAAGCCGCAATCAGATCCTACAGCAAGTAGAGTAGTAGATGGTTACACAGACGAGATGCGACAGAAGTTATACAACGGCATGCCACAACGGGCATACACAGAATCAAAGAACAAACATGTTAAACGTCCATTGCCAAACTTTCTAATGGATGAGGATGATGACTATCACAAACAAACTGCCAAAGTGCCTTGGCATATGCAAATAGAATTTAGAGACAAAGATGGCAATCCTTGGTATATGGATCAAGCGGAGAGATTTAATGCTTTTAACTTTAACAACTTTAACGGTTGGGAATGTTCAAGCGGCATGCGTAGCATTATTATAAGAGAACCTGATGGTACTATTAAACGTAGTTATTCGTGTGCGGATGTTCCATTGGGTCACATAGAAACCGGCTTTAAACTATTTGAAAAGCCAACTACATGTATTAGTAATGCTTGTGTAAGTAGTGCCGATAGCAAGATTCCTAAACGAGCACCAGGAACAAAGATGTCGCTGTTTCCTGGTGATAAATCTTTTAATGACTGACTTTTACTTTGATAACATAAGACTACTTGACATTGAATTAAGTAACAACTGTAATGCCTCTTGCCCTATGTGTGCACGAAACATACACGGTTGGTCAGTTAACCCTCGTTTACAACTTAATGAGTTAACAATAGATGACTTTTTAAATATTGATCTCGATTTGCTTGACAATGTAGAATTTATCAACATCAGCGGTAACTATGGCGATCCTATGATGTGTCGCGACGTGGCCAATATTGTTCATTACTTGTACGAAACTACTTCTGCTAAGATTTGTCTGCATACTAACGGTGGATTAAGAAACGCAGAAATATGGGAGCAACTAGGAAAAGTAGATCGACTAGAAGTACGATTTGGAATAGACGGCTTAGAAGATACAAACCATCTCCATCGAATAAATGTTCGTTGGGACATATTAATAAACAACATTAAAACATACATTAAAGCCGGAGGCAATGCATCCTGGGTATACTTGATATTCTTTCATAATCAACATCAAGTAGAACAAGCAAAAGAACTTGCTAAAGAACTTGGGTTTAACAATTTTAAAAGCGTATTATCAGATCGATGGAGAGCAGATAACTTTCCGGTGTTAGACAAAGAAGGACAACAAGTAGACAACTTGTTTCCAAGCACAACATCGTTAAAAGAATACAAACAATTTGAGCACAGAAAAGACAGCAGTTTAAATATTGATCAAATGAAAAATAAAAAAGGATATGGGTACTTACGGCAACGATTTGATACATATACAGAACACAATTGGAAAGAATATACACAAGACGATAATCAGCCAGAATTAAATTGTTATGCAAACGCAGACAAAAGACTCTATATTGACGCAAATGGTTATGTGTTTCCGTGTAACTCGTTAGGTTATATGTACGGTTGGGCAAATAGATATGATTACTATGCCAGTCAAATTTTAGAATTGTTAAATAGTTTTAGTAAAGAAGAAACAAACTTAAAATATAATACATTAAAAAATATATTAAATAGTAACTGGCTTAAAACAATACATAATACATGGCACTCTAAGTCAATCAAAGAAGGTCGGCTGCTAATGTGCTCACATACTTGTGGTAAAAAGTCAGCACACAAGATGTTTAAGGATCATACATTATGACACAGATATTTTGCCCAATGCCTTGGATAACGCAAAGCACTCGTAACAACGGCGACTTACGTATTTGCTGTCAAGCCAACGTGGGTTATGATCAAGGTCTTGTAAGAAAATACAACGAAGAGCAAGATGCGTATTACCTAGTTGAATGGTCAAGATGTTATACACCAGATCCGGAAGTTTTTATTCAAGCAAGTTTACAAAAAAATAATCGTTTTATAAACGACTATTATGCTGGGATAGATATTGATATTGATAATATACTTCCATACTTCAAAGGACATAGTGCGTTGCTTAAAAGTTTATCAGTAGATAAAACAATTTTAATGAGAGCAGTATATCAAGAAGATAACAACATTGTCACTGGCATGCTATTTAGATCTGAAACAGATGCGATGAAATACATTGACAACGCCAACTTGCACGAAATTAGTGCGTTATTAAAAAAGGAAAACTTTTCTGCTAATATAGATCTTTTCAGGCTTGAAACTAACTATGCAGATGAATGGGTAAAAGATAAGCAAACAAGGCACAAAGAAGGTTTAAACATCGTTCAAGAAAATAAAATTAACTTAGATTATATTGATTACTGGCAATTACGTAACACAGGCGATGTATATAATGCAAAAGATGCAAACTTAAACGAAGCACGTAACTCGTCAATGCTTAAACAAGCAAGGTTAGACATGCTCGAAGGCAAATGGCCAGAAGCATGCAAGAGATGTGAAGATGAGGAAGCCGCAGGTATTCGCAGTCGTATGCAGTATGAGAACGAGAGGTGGTCAGCCGATGACACATTTACATTTGAGAAAGCATTACAAGTTACTGCTACAGACGGCAGTATAGATACTAACGAAGTTCCAACTGTATTTTATGATTTGCGATTTGGCAACTTGTGTAATTTAAAATGTAGAATGTGTGGGCCAACAGATAGCAGTCAGTGGTATGAAGATCAAGTTAAGATGTTTGGCACTGAATACCAAGATACTACCGGTATAGTTAAATTACACAAGAACGCCAAAGGAAAGTATGAACCAATAGTTGATGTTTA
>Ga0181568_10006080_pt1 | contig 10567 bp, 10 predicted proteins | sample 101ome_20_FD_133758 | JGI IMG/M metagenome (GOLD analysis project Ga0181568, IMG submission 133758) | Coastal salt marsh microbial communities from the Groves Creek Marsh, Skidaway Island, Georgia - 101404AT metaG (megahit assembly) | ecosystem: Environmental > Aquatic > Marine > Intertidal...
AAGATGGGTATCCGATTTACTTACTGAATTAAACATTGAACATAACTATCAAGATTGGAGTGAATATAAATACACTTCTTCTGCTGGTCTTAGATACTACACTGGTGGTGGTTCAAAAGAATATACTGGTGGTAGATTAAGAATCTCTGAGATTAACTTTGATGCTACTTCTACTGATAGTTACTACTCTTGGAACACTTGGAGTTATGTTAGAGATATTCTAAACCTTATAAACGAAAAGTTGGATATCGAATGTGATTATGCTGACGGAAAGGTATGGATAAAACAAAATTAAACCTTAAACAATAAATATGAATTCATTATTAAGTTTAACACCAGAACAACAGGCCGAAGTGGTCAATGGTATCCGAAGGGATAAAAGGTGTAATGTTGTACCTGAAAGTACACACGAACCAAAGGATAGGAAAATATCTCTTTGGAATATATTTTTTGGAACTGATAAAGATGATTTCAGTAAATCACTTGAAAACTTCACATTACTTTGGGGATTTATTACAATTCCTAAAAGATTCCAAAGATTATTTGTAAAAACAATATCACAACAACAACAAATTGTTAAAGCCATGTTGATGGGAGAACTTCATGACCCATTGTACTTGGCTATTCAAAGATTAAAACAAATCTTTGAAGCTGTAGATGGTCAACAACGATTAACATCTATGGGTAATTGGATAAAGGGGTTGTTTGTTTTACCAACTGGTACAATCATTCCTGGTCTTGTAGAGGGTACTTGGTATGATGCAAGTGGAATGAGTTACGAAGATTTGAAAAAAGAACCAAATGGTGAAGTATTGGTTCAACAACTTTTACAGAAAAGAACATTGAATGTAGTTTTCATTGAAGGTGATGAAGGATATATTAGAAGATGGTTTAGAAATTTAAATGTTGGTCAAACACCATTGAAGGCCATTGAAATTTTACTTTCATATGGTACTAAACTATTTGATTATTTAAGAGATATTAACACCTCTATGAAAGATACTTGGGAAAAGTTAGGAATCGATAATATGAGATTCAAACCAAGTGAATTAGTTCTTAATCTTTATATTCAACTTTACCAATCAAATGGAGTTATTGGAAAGATAAACAAGAAGATGAGAGATAAGATGTCAGATTATACTGATAGTGTTAGTACTGAATTTAAAAATTATATTACAATTATTGAAAAGTTTGTAAAGAACATACCTGTTAACAGAAAAGGTTCTTATAATTGGGGTAAAATCAGATTACTGATTCATTGGTTACATGACATAAGAAGTGAGAATGAAATCTTAATTACAGATTACGAAAAATTTAATTCGTTTGTGTATGATATGTATGTAGGAGTAAGAAAGAGAATGGGTAAGGTTTTAACCATTAGAGGTAACAAATGGGATTTTGAACAAAAGACACAGAACTCCGAGTTCACTTCTGAACTTATCGATAATTTAAATTTTTACCTTGATATAAAACTTTCAGAAATGGGTGGGGCAACTCAAGAAGGATTCACCAAGTTTGAAGAAGAGTTTGGTCTTTCAATTAGAACTAAAGATAGAAATGTTAAATGGAGTGAAAGAATTGATGTTCTTGATAATACTAACCACAAATGTAGAAGATGTGGTAAAGATGTTGGTATTCATGATGATGTTCATCACATCGAAGAGTACGCTAAACATGGTGGTTTAGATGTTAAGAAAATGGTTGTTCTTCACAGAGAATGTCACATTGAAGAACATAAAGAAATTGAAGATACTTCAGTAGAAAATAATAACGAAGAATAGTTTGTACCAAAATATTTATTACCAAAGAGAGAAAAATCTCATACACTTATGGGATGACCAATTAGGATATAGAACTTTCCCCTATACACGATATGCATATGAAAAAGCTGATAGGGGAGAGTATCGTTCTATTTATGGAGATTCTCTAACTAAGATTTATAAATTTTCAAAAGATAATCCAGATTTATTTGAATCAGATGTTGCTGAAACTACTAGAGTTTTGGTGGATACATATTCTGATTCAGATGATATCTCAAAGGGACACGTAGTTCTCACATATGATATTGAGGTTGAGATGGAAAGTGGATTACCAGATACTCAGAAATCAGAAAACGAAATCACATCTATTGCACTTCATGATTCTGCTACCAAACAATATTGGGTTTTGGTTATGGATAAGAGTGGTAAGATGGTTGAAAAGAAAACTGATAAAGCAATCGTTCTTCCATTCCAAGATGAAAGAGATTTATTACAAAAGTATTTAGAGTTGTATGAAATGATTAATCCTTCAATCGTTACTGGTTGGAATATTGATTACTTTGATACACCATATCTTTATAACAGAATCAAACGTTTGATGGGTGAAAGACAAGCAAATAGATTATCACCAATCGGTGAGTGTTTCTGGTCTCCTTACAGACAAAGATTCTTCATGGCTGGGGTATCTTACTTAGATTATATATCTCTATATAAGAACTACAACTATGGTGAACTACCAAACTATCGATTAGATACAGTTGGTCAGATAGAAATTAATAAAGGTAAGATTGAGTATCAAGGAAATCTTGACCAATTATTTAGAGATGATATAGATAAGTTCATTGAGTACAACTTAGTGGATGTTGAGATTGTTGTAGAATTAGATGAGAAACTTCAGTTCATCGATTTATGTAGAGGTATCTGTCATGCAGGACACGTACCATATGAAGATTTTGTTTACTCTTCAAAATATCTTGAAGGTGCATTACTTACATATCTTAGAAGAAGAAACTTAGTTGCACCTAATAAACCTGCAGATAGAAGAGAAAGAATGGAAGCCTTGAAAGAACGAGGTGATGATAAGTTCATCGGTGCATATGTGAAAGACCCTATTGTTGGAAAATATGATTGGGTATATGATTTGGATTTAACATCTCTATATCCATCAATCATTATGACTCTTAATATTTCACCTGAAACTAAAGTTGCCAAGATTCATGATTGGGATTCGAATAAGTTTTTAAAAGGTGAAGTTGATACTTACAATATTGGTGATGATACAATTACAAAAGATAATTTAAAAGAATATCTTAATGATAGTAAATTCTCAGTATCATCAAATGGTGTACTCTATCGTACTGATGAAGTAGGATGTATTCCAGGTATTCTTGATTTATGGTTTCAACAAAGGGTTGAATATAAAAATGAGATGAAGAAGTATGGTAAGGCTGGTAACAAAGAAAAATATGCATTCTTTCATAAAAGACAGTTGGTACAAAAGATTCTACTTAACTCATTATATGGTGTATTAGGATTACCTGCGTTTAGATTCTATGATATTGATAATGCTGAAGCAGTTACAACCACAGGTCAAACTGTGATTAAATCTACTGCAGATATGGGTAATATCAAATACAACAAAGAGTTGAATACACCTGATGCTGATTCTAATATCTATATCGATACTGATTCTGTATTTTTCTCTGCAGTACCATTGATGGATAAAAGAATTCCGAACTGGCAAGATAATGACCAAGATACAATCGCTGGTTTCGTAAATGAGATTGCTGAAGAAATGCAAGATTATCTTAATGATTTCTATGATATACTTTCACAAAAGATTTTTAATGTTGATAAAGATAAACATAGATTAGAAATCAAAAAAGAATATGTTGCAAAGGCTGGATTGTGGATTGCCAAGAAAAGATATGCTCAATGGATTATTTCAGATAATGGAGTACCTGTTGATAAATTAGATGTAAAGGGATTAGATGTTAAACGAAGTAGTTTCCCTAAGGCATTCCAAGAAATCATGTCAGATGTTCTTATATCGATTCTACGAGGTGAAACAGAAGAACAAATATCAGATAAGGTTCTAAAATTTAAAAAATTAATGGTTGAGTTAGATATAAAAGATATCGCAAAGAATTCAGCTGTTAAGAACATAACAAAATATCTACCAAAGAAAGGTAAAAGACAATTATTCTCAATCATGAAAGGTACTCCTGCTCATGTAAAAGCAGCAATTATGTACAACGATTGTTTGAGACACTTTAATGCACCATTCAAGTATGAACCCATGAGGGATGGTGATAAGATAAAATGGGTTTACCTAAAGAATAATCCACTAGGATTAGATGGATTAGGATTCACAGGTTACTCAGACCCACCAGAAGTAAATAAGTTCATTCAAACCTATGTTGACCACAACAAAATATTTGAAAGAGAACTAAGAAAAAAACTTCAAGATTTCTATGATGCAATCGATTGGGGAGATGTAATTTCAGAACAAAAAACGGCAGAAAAATTCTTTTCGTTTTCGTAAACTTTATATATTTATATATGATAAAACTTAATAATCTAAATTTTTAATACATGGAAAAATCAAGAATCAATCGCTTCGTATCGAAGTACAACTTGGCAGGTTTAGTAGAATCTGTAAAATGGGAATCAAAAGAAGGTTCACTATCTACTTCATTCATTTCGGATGACAAATCAGTTCTAGGAACTGTAACACTTTCAGATTTTGGATTTGATGATTCAACATTTGGAGTTTATGACACAACAAAACTAACAAAAATGTTAGGTGTTTTATCAGATGATATCGATTTCGATATTACAAAAACAGATGATAAAGCAATTTCACTTAAATTTAAAGATGGTTCAACTTCAGTAAACTATATGTTGGCTGATTTATCGGTTATCCCTTCTGTACCAGATTTAAAACAATTACCTGAGTTTAATATTACAATTAACTTAGATGATGTATTCATTAATAGATTCATCAGAGCAAAATCAGCATTACCAGATGAGAATAATTTTACATTCACTTGTAAAGATAATAGTGGAAAAATTATTTTAGGACACTCAAACATCAATACAAACAGAATTAATATTGCTGTAGATTGTACTTGTGATGGTGATGTAGAACCAATCTCTTTCTCAGCAAACTTCTTGAAAGAAATTTTAGTTGCTAACAAAGAGGCAAAAGATGCAACACTAAAAATATCTTCTGATGGATTGGCTCACATTTCATTTGAAGTTGATGAATTTAAATCAGATTACTATTTAGTTCAAATACAATCATAATGCACTTTTACGAAAGGAGTAAATTTTCAGAGTTCGAGTCAAATACGTCTTATCATAAGTTATTACAAATGACTGATGATGAGTTCGTAGCATGGGCTCGTTTACTTCGTAAAGAAGTAACTGAACAATGGGATGAAAGAGGAACTCCACCTGTCATTGGTAAAGATGAAAAAGGTATCGTAAAATCATTTAAGAAACTAAAATCAAATCCTGCGAAGTATTGGGTAAAAGATAAAACTGGTGATGAAGAATCATTGGGTATCATCCAAAACTTTAACAAAGATGCATCAGTTGTAAATCAGTTTTTTCCTACAATGTTAAAAACAAAGATTTCAAGTGGTAAATCTGCAGAAGGTGGATTATCTATCTACGACCATTTTTCAGACCCAGAGTTAGAAGATAAGTTTGTTCGTATTATGAAACGAGCAGTTAAAAGAGATTCTATGTACTCTTGGTCTCGTTCAATCGTAGATAAAAAAGATGAGAATCCTTTTTGGGATGGACAGAGTGGTTCTGAATTTATCAAAGATGTTCACGATGGAAAAGTTTTTAAAGGAAAGTATAAAGATTTAGGTATCGTACTTGCAAAAGTTAAAACATCCACATTAAAAAACTATGGAACATTCAATGAACAATATCAAGGATTTGGAAATCTATATTTAGATGCTGCAGAAGTAAATGGTTTAGTTGCAACAGGTTACTTAGATAAAACACAAATATCAAATCTTGGTGATATTGTTGAATCAACAACCTCAGAAGCAGGAACAGTTACAGAATACAAATACCTTATTCGTTGGTATGATAAAACAGATGGTATCTTTCCTAAGATATTACAAGTGTTCAGATTGAGTTGTGGACAACCAGCAGTAAACTTTCCTGCACTAACTGCAAAGTGGATTTACGAAAACTATACTAATCACATTGATACTGATGAACCATTACATATTTATGATTCATCAAGTGGTTGGGGTGGTAGAATCATCGGAGCTATGAGTTCTCGTAAGAAAGTTCACTATGTTGGTACAGACCCTAATCCAGATAACTTCTTGGATGAATTAGGTATTTCTCGTTATGAATATGTTGCTAAGTTTTACAATGATAATTGTGTAGATGATTTCTCAGATAAACTTACATCATTTTTTAATGTAGAAAAACAAGGTAATACTTACGAACTATTTCAAGATGGTTCGGAGTTGATTCAAAACAATCCAAAGTTCCAAAAGTATAAAGGTAAATTAGATATTGCATTTACTTCACCACCATACTTTAACAGAGAACAATATTCACAAGATGAGAACCAATCGTTCAAAGCCTATGGTGAGTATGAGGATTGGAGAGATAACTTCTTAAAACCTACGCTAACAACTATATACGAATATTTAAAGAAGGATAGATATATTCTTTGGAATATTGCTGATATCAAGATTGGTAAATCAGTTTATTATCCATTAGAACAAGATTCTATTGATATCTTAAAAGATTTGGGTTGTGAATATAAAGGTAAACTGAAAATGTTAATGACACGAATGGTTGGATTAGACCCATCTAAAAGTGGTATTAAAAATTCAGTAGAACATAATGGTAAACAATATAAATTCGAACCGATTTTCGTGTTCCATAAAAAATAAAATATGACTGAATCAGAATTCGTACAATGGTTGAGGGGATTTGTTGAAGGAGTACACCAATATAATATGACTCCTGCACAATTTGACCATTTAAAAGATACCTTATCAAAGGTAAAAAAAGATAAACATGAATATAACCTAAAAGATTTAGAAAATCAAGGTTACACAACAGATATAGCATAATATGAGTTTCTTTAAAGATACAACAAACAAAGAAGTAAATAATTCTTTATGGGTAGAGAAGTACAGACCACAAGTATTGAAAGAATATGTTGGTAATGAACATCTCAAATCAAAAGTAGAAGGTTATTTAGAAAGTGGTGATATTCCTCACCTCTTATTTTTTGGTAAAGCAGGTACAGGTAAAACTACACTTGCAAAACTTATTGTTAATTCGATAGATTGTGACCATATTATCATCAACGCATCTGATGAGAACAATGTAGATACAGTTAGAAATAAAGTAAAAGGTTTTGCATCAACAATAGGATTCAAAGATTTGAAAGTTGTAATACTTGATGAGTTTGATTATATGACACCAAATGCACAGGCAATCCTTAGAAACTTGATGGAAACATTCTCAAAACATTGTAGATTTATCTTAACTTGTAATTATGTTGAGAAAATCATCTCACCTATCAGAAGTAGAACACAAGAGTTTCAGATTGTACCACCAACTAAAAAAGATGTTGCAGTTCAAATCTCACAAATTTTAGGTTCAGAAGGAGTTACATATGAGCCAAAAACTCTTGTACCAATTATAGATGCATCTTATCCTGATATTAGAAAGATTATCAATACTTGTCAACTAAGTACACATAAAGGTGAATTAAAAATAGATACTAATAATGTTATTGAAGGAGATTTGAAATCCAAACTAGTAGAAATATTCGTATCTAAAGATGATAAGAGAAACAAATATATGAAAATCAGACAATCAGTTGCCGATGCTAGAATCCAAGATTTTACTGATTTATATTCTTACTTCTATGAAAAAGTAGATGATTATGCTGAAGGAAGTACTGCAAATGTTATATTAACATTATCTGAAAGACAATATAAAGATGCCTTAGTAGTTGATAAAGAAATACAATTTATGGCATTGATGATAGAATTATTAAATTTAACAAATAAGTAATGGCTAAAATTATAGGAATGGATGGTGCAAATACACCACCACCAAAACAACCTCAACTTGATATCAAAAAATCTAAACCAATGGTATGTGAAAACTGTGGTTTTGATGTATTCATACCAGGCACAAAGTTTAGAACAATATCTAAAATTGTAACTGGTACACCACAAGATGTCGTTATTCCAATTGAAGTATATTTATGTGGGGAATGTGGTGAGGTACACAAGGCATTTATACCAAAAGAATTACAAGATTTAGATAAGTAATGGACTACAAAGAGTATATTGAAAACATACCTGATTTTCCAATCAAAGGTATTCAGTACAAAGATATTCAACCACTAATGGCAAATACAGTTGCCTTCGAATCAGCAATAAAAGATATGGGTGACCTTGTTGAAATTCCAAACTATTGGGTTGGGATTGAATCACGAGGATTTATATTCGCATCTGCACTTGCATTTCACTTTGGTGGTGGTATTAGGATGATTCGTAAAAAAGGTAAATTACCAAACAGTAGATTATTTTCAGTAAAGTATGGATTAGAGTATGGTAAGGATGAATTGGAAATGGCATATATTCCACAACATGATTTAGGAACTTGTGTAATTGTAGATGATGTACTTGCAACAGGCGGTACAATTACTGCAGCAGAAGATTTATGTAAACTACATGGATTAGAAGTTACCGATAAATTATGTTTGTTAGATATAGGTCTTTACGAAGGTTATGATGTCAAAAGTTTAATTTCATATGAGTAAGTATTTATTTTTATCTGCAACTGAGTTAGAACATCAAGAGCTAGAAATATTTGGAAGTGAGATTCACATCATAGGAGTTGGTAAAATAAATGCTGCTATGAATACAACACGATTGATTGAGAAATATAATCCATCCCATGTAATTAATTTCGGTTCTTGTGGTAATCTACAAAATCATAAGATAGGAGAAGTACTTACAGTTGGTAAGGTCTACAATAATATAGATGTAAGACCTTTTGCTGAATATGGATACACCCCTTTTCATGGATTGGGTGCCATAACTCTTCAAGGTAAATCAGATATCAAATGTTTTTCAACAGACCAATTTTACGATAAACATAGAACAGATTATGCTGAGAAATACTTAGAGATGATTAAGAAGTGTGATATTGTTGATATGGAATTATATTCTATTGCACAAGTTTGTTCTCGTTATAACAAACTATTATACTCATTCAAGTGGATAAGTGATGATGGTGATTCATCAAAATGGGAAGAAAATGCTAAGAAAGGGTATATTAATTTTAAAGAAAGAATAAAAGAATTATTTACAGATGGCAAAAAGTTTATTTGACCACATAAAAGCAGTTACACAATTTCAAGACCCAAACTATTGGGATAAACTTGAAGATGGTGATAAGAAAACATGGAGTAATTACATGGTACAAAGATTCTTATCCATGAATCCAGATTGGATTACAACCATAGCAGATTTACAACCATATACCGAAAGATTAAGTCCAAAACAATATTATTTGGCTTTGATTAATATCATACCAAAAGGTAGATACTATCTAAAATATGTCAAAGGAAAAAAAGTAAACAAATACGAAGAGTTTCTAGTGGATATTATTAAACAAGATTTTCAAGTATCTAAACTACAGGCAGAAGAGTACTGTGAAATACTTTATGCAACAAGAGAGGGAAGAGAAAATATAAAATACATCTGTGAAAAATACGGAGTAGATAAAAAACAAATAACAAAATTAAAACTTAAAATATAAAAGAAATTGTCCATAGTAACTGGACATAAAAAAATACTTGTGAGGAGTATAGGTTACTAAATTTAATTTAATTTTTAAATAATTATTATGAGAAAACTATTATTAGTTGGAATGATGCTTTTAACAAGTATCACTACTTTTGCACAAATTAGTGGGAAAGTATTTGACAGTGAAACTGGTGATGCACTGCCTGGTGCAACCATTATCATTGAAGGAACATCCGATGGAACGGTCTCTGGTTTTGATGGCACGTTTACTTTAGATGTTAGCGAAGGAGAAGCACTTGTTGTTTCTTATTTAGGATACGAAACTGCAGTAGTAGCCGCAAGTGTAGAAACAAATGTAGGTTTAACACCTGATTTGAATGTACTCGGTGAAGTAGTAGTTAGTTCCGGTGTAATCGATATTGCAAAAGTGAGAGAAACTCCTGTAGCAGTATCTACGATTTCACCAAGAGAAATTGCTCTTAAAGTTGGAAACCAAGAGTTTCCAGAAATCATGAACAAAACACCAGGTGTTTATGCTACTAAACAAGGTGGTGGTTATGGTGATTCAAGAATCTCTTTGAGAGGATTCGACCAAAGAAACACATCTTTCCTAATTAACGGTCAACCTGTTAATGATATGGAAAATGGATGGGTTTATTGGTCTAACTGGCAAGGTCTTACAGACGTTGCAAGTGGTATCCAATTACAGAGAGGTTTAGGAGCTTCGAAATTGGCAGTACCATCAGTAGGTGGAACTGTTTCAATTTTTACAAAAGCAGCTGAGGCTAGAGAGGGTAGTTCAGTACAACAAGTATTTGGTAACGATGGTTACACAAAAACTACTGTTGCTCACTCAACTGGTCTAAATGAAAATGGATGGGCAACATCTGTATTACTTTCAAAGTGGGCAGGTGATGGATATATCTATAATACAAGTGGTGAGGGTTACACTTACTTCTTTGCATTAGGATATGCACCTGAAGA
>Ga0181568_10006082_pt1 | contig 10564 bp, 10 predicted proteins | sample 101ome_20_FD_133758 | JGI IMG/M metagenome (GOLD analysis project Ga0181568, IMG submission 133758) | Coastal salt marsh microbial communities from the Groves Creek Marsh, Skidaway Island, Georgia - 101404AT metaG (megahit assembly) | ecosystem: Environmental > Aquatic > Marine > Intertidal...
AAGTATGTTGGATGATTACGCTGCTTATCTTCGTCAATTTGTGGAGGCCTACTCCTCTGAAGGTATTCCCATTTACGCAATTACCCTCCAAAACGAGCGTCTATTTGAGCCTGCTGACTATCCAGGGATGATCATCTCCTGGGAGTTAGAGCGAGACTTGCTAGTCGAAGTGCACAACAATTTCCGCAGCATAGATGGTCGGTACGGGAAACCACTCGACGTCAAGCTATGGGCGCTCGACCATAACTTCGATCATTGGAGACAGGCGGAATTGCTCATCAGTGATTTAAAAACTAATGACCAATCGCACATGTTAGATGGGATCGCTTTCCATCACTACGGTGGGCTGAGTAAGCAGATGGCAGCTCTCCAATCCCTGCACCCGGACGTCCCCGTCATGTTCACAGAGGGTTCGGTCTGGGGACTAAACGGAGACAACAACCGACGCGGATTTGAAACGGTTATTCAGCATCTACGGAACGGGGCCACAACCTATAACGCTTGGGTCACGATGATCACGCAAAATCCCGCTGAGGCTAACCAAGGCCCCTACAACCAAGTGGGGAAAGTGGCTCCTACCATGCTCATCCAAGAAGACGGTAGTTCCTCAGAGTATTACAACACACCAGAGTTCTGGCTAATGGGACAGTTTTCGAGATTCGTTCGCCCTGGCGCCGTCCGAATTCACTCCAACTATGGATCCATCCAGACCGTTACCAATGTCGCCTTTCTAAACCCCGACGGGACTTACGTACTCATCGTTGCCAACTCAACCGACAAGCGCCAGTCCATTAATGTGGAATTTTCCAATCAGCATTTCAGCACACGTATCCCACCCAAAAGCATCGCGACTTACCGCTGGACCGAGTGATCAAATAGCCGAAGTCCACGCTGGAAAATCTTCCTGGCAATGGTTAAGGGCTAGCCTACCGCACAGGTAAATGGACCCGTAGCCATCAAAAAAAGGGTTCTATTTCACCGAATCAATTCATCTGCGCGCCAGCGATTTCAGATAAAACGATAATCTGCTCAGCGAACAAGCTTGAACTGTGGTCGATGGACCACGGTTTCATTTGAAGGCGAGCAACTCAACCTTGCTTGTTGCCTTGATGACTTCTTTTTCGATCGGTCTTAGGCAAAAGGTTGCGCTTGATCAGGCCATCGAGACCCGTCTGCTTGAAGGTGAAAAGTCTATTTGCTACGACAGCCATAACTCTCGCCTTCAACTCCATCATGCGATGCTGGTGCGCCGTTCGTTTGGTCATGAAGCCTCGAGTTCGAGAGGCTTTTCAACCTTCACCAGGCGGCCAGGATAGCCCTTGAAGTGCGGGATGCCCTGCTCGTAGTCCAAAAATTCATCGTCATCAGAGCACAGCACCGCATCACTTGAGATGAACGCGCCCCCCAGTTCCGCCTTGCCTCGAAGCTCTGGATACCACCAGCCGTGGGGTACTCGCAGGTGCCCTTCTTTCATGCTGTCTTGCACGGAGAGTTCCGCCGTGACCTTGCCATACGCGGTTTGAAGCTCAACCCAATCCCCACTTTCAAGCCCCTCGGCGGCGGCATCGGCTGGGTGAATGAAAATGCTGGGCAGCGGGCAGCGCTTGCGCAATTCCGGGATATTCCGCTGACCAGTTTGAAAGAACGGATCCTCGCGAACACCGGAGAACACTGCATACGGATATTCTTTGGTAAGTGCGGGACCTTCGCGGTAATAAGGAACTGGGTCGAAACCTAGATCCCGTAGTACCGAAGATGCCAGCTCCACTTTCCCTGATGGCGTCGCAAACCCCGTTTTTCGATACTTCCGAAATTCCGGCGTCTGCATTTCCATAAACCCGGTTGCTTCAAAGTCAGCGAAAGTCCTACCTGATCGCGACAGTCGATAATCCAACACGTCTTCGATAGTTTCCCATGGAAAGCGATTACCAAAATCGAATCGCTTGGCTAAATCCTTCCAAAATTCATAGCTGCTACTAATGCCTTCGGCCGGCTCCACTGACTTTTGCGACAGCGAAAGTCTCGTTGACCAGCTCCAACTATCTGCAATGTGATTGCGCTCGCTGAACACGTCGCCGGGCAGCACGTAATCGGCAAGCATCGCCGTTGGGGTCATGAAAATCTCATGGGCGACGATCAACTCTTGGTTCATCATGCCTTTCAATACTTGGTGCTGATTGGGGTAACTCATGAGTGCGTTATTGCCCAGTACGAAAAAGGCTTTTACTGGATAAGGCTGCTCTGTCGCCATCGCACGGAACAAGTTAGACGGGTTCGCCATGTGACAACCCATCACAATGTCTGCGTAGGGGTAACCCCACACCCTTTCCGTTGGCTCCTTCAACATCTCTGCCACTCGGTAGGTGTAAACCGGATGGTCATCAAACCCTAACTGCTTGGCTTTTTGCTCTGACGATAGTTCCTCGTGAAGCGCAATTTCGCTTTCTGGGACATAGGCCGCATTGAACCCCCCCAAGGTCTCACCGCCGACCACATCGAGGTTGCCCGTCACAGCCCGCAAAATTGAATGCAAACGAATCGCCGAGGTCGATGAAATTTGCATGTCGGTGATGGGCGTCCAGGGGATGATGGCGCCGTCCGCGTTTGCGTAAGTGCGAGCAGCTTCTGCGATTAATTCTCGATCGACTCCTGTGATCTCTTCCACGCGTTCAAGCGGATATTCGTCGACCCGGGCTTTGAGCTCATCAAAGCCAATGCACCAGTCGCGCACGAAGTCTTTATCGTAAAGCTCTTCATCAAAGATCACTTTTAACCAGCCGAGACACATTGCGGCATCGGTGCCCGCTCGAAGCCGCAAGTGCAGATCAGCCACCGCTGCCTGCTCAGAGACGCGAGGATCGAGGACAATCACTTTTGCCCCCCGCGCGCGGGCGGCTTCCACCTGGTTATAGATAGGCGTCCAAGAATGCTTTTTCGGATTATGACCAAAGAGCACGATGCAGTTGGTGTTGCCAAAGTCACCCATGGGGAACCAACCATAGGTCAGCTTGTTTACCGCCGCCGTGTTGCCAGCGCAAAGGGATACCCCGCTCGTCCAATTCGGTGAGCCGAGCAAGTTCATGAAACGGCGATCCGCACCGTAGGTGACCTGGGTATTCCAGCCCGAGGTCGACACAGCAAAACTCTCAGGACCATATCGCGCAACAATCGCCTTTAACTTTTCGGCGATTTCATCCATTGCCTGCTCATAGGAGATTTCCTCCCACCGATCTTCACCGCGCTCGCCCACTCGCTTCAGCGGCGTTTTCAGACGGTCTGGGTGGTTGTGGATACTTGGAGCGGCTACACCCTTCAAGCAGATGTTTTTAGCGAGCATCGGGTTGTCGTGAGCGATGACCCGCTTCACTTCCCCATTGATCGTCTCGGTACGCAGCTGACAACCGATATCGCAGATGCTGCAAATCGAATATTTCGCTTCTTGACCCATGTCGGCGACTCCTTTTGTAGCGCTAACCCTTGCTAGCGATGGTTAAACCAAGCCAGATCAGAGAACGAGCGCAAGTCTAGTTCGTGCGTCCATGCTGAGCGGTGCTGCATGGCCAAGTGATAATAAGTTTCAGCCATTTTCTCCGGCAACATCAGACCATCATGATCCATCCCTCGAGTTTCACGCAACTTCTGAAAGGCCTCTTCACCCAACATTTTCCCAAGCGTGTCCGGCGCATCGACTGCTCCGTCCACCAGAATGTGCACCACATGAATCCCTTTTTCCGCATATTCAGCATTAAGGGACTGACACAGCATCCGTCTGCCGCCCATCGCTGCCGCGTGGGAATGCTGCCCGGCATTCCCTCGAACAGCCGCCGTTGCCGATGTCACAAGAAAGGTTCCCCCCCCTCTCGCCTCCATTCTAGGAAACAGTTCCTTGGCCATGCGGAATAGTCCAAAGGTTGCCATCCGCCAGCCCAGCTCAAATTGCTTGTAGGTCACTTCCTCGAGTGAGCGATTACCAATCTGCGCACCAAGGTTGAAGAGCACCACCTCGATAGGACCGATCTCCTCCTCGACCTGCCGAATCCGCTTTTCGATGGCCCCTTCATCCACAGCGTTGAGCAAAAACCCGCTTGCCTCACCGCCGGCTGCTTTGATGTCTGAGACTAACGTCTCAAGACCGGCCTCATCACTCCGCCGACAGAGCACGGCGTGGTAACCCTCACTTGCAAACTTTTTACCGACGGTACCGCCAATCCCGGCGCCAGCTCCCATAATTAAACAGACTGGTTTCATGATTCATCTCCTTTCATCGCAAGCCCGACGCTCACGCTTTGATAATGTTTTGCTCGACTAGTTGATTGCATTCTTCTTCTGAGTAGCCCAATGCTTGCAGTATGTCGACCGAATGCTCTCCCAGGCGCGGGGCTGGCCCCGCGATTTCACTCGGACTCGCGCTGAACCTTGCCGCTGGCGCTGCCTGACGCACTTCGCCAAATGCTGCGTATTCGCTCCGAACCACCGACCCACCGGCTTGAATCTGATCATTAGCGAGCAATTCAGAGCGCTTCAATAAGGGCGCGCTGGGTACTCCGTTTTCCCGCATTCGGGCCAAGATTTCTTCACGCGGCCACTTCGCAATCTCCTCCCCGGTGATCCGCTTTCGCTCATCCCCGTTGAGCCCACGCCCACGCGCAGTGGCGAACCGCTCATCGTCAATCAGATCCTCTCGATTAAGCGATCGGCACATCCCGACCCACTCCTTATCCGAAATCGCGCCCGCCGTGATGTAGCCATCACTCGCTTCGAACACAAGATCCATCGCCGCCCCTTTCGATGACGGGTCCCACTCGTTATCCGCGTAGGTGAGCCCTGCCATCGCTTCGGGCCAGAAGAAAGACAACATGGCATCGAGCATGGATAACTTGATGTCTTGCCCCTCTCCGGTTCGCTCTCGATGATAGAGCGCGCTGGAAATCGCCTGAGACGCCGTGAGTGATGCGACTTTGTCCGCAATGATGACGCGAAACATCGTGGGTTTCGCGGTCAGTCGATCCGCCTGAATGTCTGTCGCACCAGAGAGCGCTTGAATCACAGGATCATAAACCCGCTGATCGGCATAGGGCCCTGCTTCACCAAACCCACTAATGGACACATAAACAATGCGCGGGTTTTGCGACCGAATGTCCTCGTCGCTAAACCCCATACGAGCCATCGCGCCGGGCCTGAAGTTCTGGATTAACACATCGGCTTGCTCAATCAACCGCCACAGGATCGTTCGGCCTGCTTCTGATTTCAGGTCCACTGCAATGGATTGTTTGCCTCGGTTACAGGAGAAAAAAGTGGGCGGCGTCCCTTGATCGGAAGGGCCGAGGTAGCGCATCTGCTCGCCATGGAGCGGCTCAACTTTGACGACTTCAGCCCCTTGATCAGCCAATATCGTCGCCGCCACAGGTCCCGACACCATGCTCGTTAAATCCACTACCTTGATACCGCTTAACGCACCCATCATCGCCTCCTTTTAAATGCCCGCGCTCTCAGCATTTTTGTTTTATTGATTGCTATAGTTTCTCGCGTGCGCTCGCTGGTACGCAGGTCTCGCAATGAGTCGGTCCCGATAGCGCTTGAGATTGGGCAATAAATCAAATCCGTACGCTTTTGCCCAATCAAGACACGAGACCAGAAGGATGTCGGCAAGCCCAAACCGGTTCTCCAGCAGAAATTCTTTGTCTGCAACAAACCCATCAACGACCGCAAGATGCTTTTCGGCGTAGGTCTTTGCTGAATCCACTGCATTTTCGGAAGCTCCATAAATGGCGCGTAGATCTCGATGCCGGCGCATGACATAAAGGCTTGTCTCATCAAGCTCACCATAGACATAGCAGACCCACTCATCTTCTTTGGCCCTTGCCTCGATAGTCGCGGGAATCGAAAGACTTTCCTCATGCCCATAGCGCTCGATGAGGTATCGACTGATCGCCACACTTTCAGACAATTTGACCGACCCATCTTTCAGGAAGGGGATCTTTTGTTTGGGGTTTAGCTCGGTGTATTCCAGCGTTTGGGTTTCGCCAGTCCTCGGGCCTATGGGCGCTAGGTGATAGGCAAGCCCCAACTCCTCTAACACCCAAAGCGGGCGCAGCGTCCGCATGGTTCCAGCACCCCAAACTTCGATCATCGGCTGATCGCCCATGCCTACCCCCTTATGAAATGACTAACCATGATCCTAGGCTGGTGTGAGCTACAAATAAAATGAATCGTTTTTTGATCTATTGTAAAATTTTCGAATACTTCGACTAAGGTCACGCATGCTCGACGTTTCCGATCTCCACATGGTGGAATCTATCTGCCAAACCGGCAGCATCACCCAAGCCGCCGAGTCATTGCACATATCGCAACCCACATTGAGCAAGCGATTAGCGCGGCTTGAGCAGCAACTGGGCACCTCGCTGTTCCATCGCAGTGCGCGAGGGTTAACGCCGACCCCGATCGCTAACTACCTCATCGAGCAGAGCGCCTCCATCAAGGCACAAGTGTCCAGCGTCGAACGGCAGGTGCGTCGACTCGTTGATCGGGATGCAGGAGAATTGCGCATCGGTGTGGGGCCGATTATTGAGCAAGTGCTCATACCCCAGACACTCATTGAACTGCGGAAACAAACAGGAAACGTAAGGTTCTCTGTCCTAACTGAGCATGCAGATGTCCTGATGGCTAGACTCGAAGCAGGTGACCTAGATGTGATCGCTGGGCCATTTGCTGCCGATAGGCCAGACATCAAGGAGAGAGGGCTCATCGCAGTGGACCTCATCCAAGAACCCACCATCAACGTTGCTCGCCCCGACCATCCGATTCTGCTAGCCAAAGACCCAGATTTTTTGGGCTACCCATATGCCTCCCCTCCCCTTCAAGGAGCGGTTGAGTCAGACACTGACGAATCCAGGCCTCGCCCGCGACTCGTCTCAGAAAATTATGCGCTGCTCAAACGAGTAGCCCTCTCCTCAGACTATATCCTTGGCGGACCAAGGGCGGTATTTGAGCCAGAAATCAAGGCGGGGTTGCTATCGGAAGTACCAGGGTTTCCTGCTGCGAGTTGGCGGAGCGCTTGCCTGTGCAAAGCTGAGGCAGCTGAGACACCCCTGGTCCAGCTGTTTATTCAAACCATCGTCGCCTACAGAGATGACTATCGGTCAGCGCGCTAGGCAGGCTTGCCAATTAGCTCGCTCTCTGAACAAAAACCGATGGACGATTGTTAAAGCTCGTTTCTGGTCCACTTTCTATTTTGCTCGCGATGCGTACGTGTGGTGCAGCCAAAGCGTTTTCAACACCCTAGTTTGAAACACTCAGTCATGGCACGATGCGCTTGCTTCAAGCCTGCCGCTAACCGAGCGCTATGGCTGCAGGCTCAGTGACCTAGCGATCCAAAGACTTCCTCTTGCAGCAAATGTTTGTTGCCACTGTTGCCGTGACTGAGCTTTTCAGCTCAGTCCCTCAGCGATCGCTTTTTTCATGTAGCGATGCTCAGCCCGATCGGCTGGACTCTACTAACTGGCACGCGCCGATAATCGCAGCGGGAAACGCCACGACATTTAAAAACGGCACGCTGGCACACAAGGCAACCCCTGCGCCTACCCCAAACGCTGCCGCTCGATGTTCAGCGAGCCATTCTCGAGTCTCAGTGATCGGTCGCTGCCTCGCGTCGATAGGATAGTCCACAAACTGGAATGCAAAAATCCAGCTATTCACGAGGAGCCATACGATCGGCGCAAATACATTGAGAACGGGGATAAAGCTAACGACCAATGCCAGAAGCACCCAAGGAATAAACCGCCTGATCTTGCTGAGTTCTCGAAGGACAGCGCTGGCCGTTTCTTGAACGAGGGCTGTAAAGCCAGTGTCTGCAGAAGGAAAAGGTTCAACACTGACCAGCGTCATCGCCCGGCGGGTAAGCACGACATAAAAGGGCGCCCCGACCAGCAAGGTCAATGTGGTAAAGCTCACGCCAAAAACGAGCGCCATCATCAGCACAGCGAGCATCCACATGATCCAACGGAGAAAATTAAGCCACTCGGGCAAGCTGTCCATGACGCCTTGAATACTGCCCGTTAACCAGCCAGTCAGCAGCCACGCGAGCACTGCGAAGACGGCAAGATTAATGAGTATCGGCCAGATCACCCACGCCCGCAGCGCTGGATGAGAGAGGTGCCTAAATCCATCGATCAGCGCACCCACGCCTTCATCAAATCCTACCTTTCCTTTTGTCACCCCAAGCCCCGCTTAAAGCCTCACTCACAAATCAAACGCGGCCTCACTCGGAGCCGCTTTCTTCACAGACGACTAGATCTGAATTTTTCTCGGTCCGTTGTAGATCTTTTCCGTGATGACCGGCGCATCGTTCGGGGCGGGTAACGGCGAATCATGGCAGAGCTTTTCGATTTCGCTGCTCACTCTCGCCGGTAGTTGGTCTGCCATTCCGCTCGCTCGATAGCGCTCTGTACCTGCGGTTTTATCTACCATCGACCGCACCCAGTCCGGACAAACCGCATTAAGAATTGCTCGGCGATCCTTACCGCTGGCGTTCAGTTCAGGGCACGCTCGGTGCCATGTCCTTGAGTCATAGATCAGCGCAGCCCCGGCCCCAGCCACCATTTGCACTACTTCATCATGCGGCGCAACGCCCATCCTGGTGCCGCACTCGTTAAAGGCCCGCGGCGGCCAGCGGCACGCAAGGTGCGAGCCAGGCACATATTGGGTCGCGCCGTTCTCTAGCGTGAAGTCATCAATGCATAAGTTGAACTGAACACCGTAGACCGTCTCATCACGCCAGCGGTCATCGGGATACACATCGGGATGATAGGGATAATCCGCGTGCCATCCCTCCTCTGGGAACTCACCCAATAGGTCTTTTGCTGGCCTCAGCACCGTCATCGCTGGCTGGTGACAAAAGCGGATCCCATCGGTTTGAAGGTACGTGCGCATCAGCCAGAGTGCTGCGGGATGAGTGACCGCATGACAGATGTCTTGGCTCCAGGAGATCCCGTCTGGCACACCGAATCGGCCATCAAATTCGGGTGGCGCAGGATCAAGTTCAGGTATTTGGGCATCGGTTGCTGCCACGATACGAGCGAGCGCCTCCTCGTCCACCAAGTTATCCAACACTGTGAACCCGGTCTCTCGCAATTCGGCAAGATAGTCCTCAAGCGGGCGCTCGGGCCAAACCTGCTCTGTTGTTTGCGTTGGCTGATCCATGACTAGACTCGCTAAAAAAGGATGTTTATCGCTCGATTCAAATCGCTTGGCAAGTCGCTCACCTTTCAATTCTAAAACCGTACTGTTGAGACCCAGCATGCTTCATCTGACATCCCGCAGTTGTTCTACGGCACCTGACACCTGACAGGTTGTATTCCATGCTAGGCATCGGGCGTCTGTGCCTAGACGCTCATCCCTCTCTATCTAAAGCGCAGCTCCCTTCAAAGACCAGCTTTAGCGACATATCACTATTAGCGACACATCACTAGTTGTGGAACCCACTATGCGCTGTGCTTTCCAATACTCCATCCCGCACCCGCCAACATGCTTTCCGCAAATGCAATAGGTGAGGCCTCAAGGGACGTTGCCAGCGTGTCGTTCCAACGGTTCAGCGCACCAAAGAGCGAGATCACAGCAACAATCTCAACGAGTTCTCGCTCATCAAAGTGTTCGCTCGCCGCTTTAAAGTGCTCACTGTCTGCGGCGTTTGGCACCATACCCGCGTGTAACGCAATTCGGAGCGCCGAACGCTCTCGCGCTGAAAAGAGATCGCTTGTCTCAAACTCAAACGCAGCCTGAATCTTGTCAGCGGTTGCCCCGCGTTTTTCTGCCACGTGCGAGGTGTGTGCTTGGCAATACCGACATCCCGCAGCTTGACTGACCACGAAGGCAATGAGCTGCTTTAGTTCTGCCTCGATGACTCCGGGGCCCATCACAGTACCGGCGTAGGCAGAAAACGCTGAGAGGAGCTCGGGCCAGCGCGCCATGGTTAGAAAACTATTAGGCACAAATCCCATCGATCCCTCGACCATTTGAAATAGCGGCTCAAATTCAGCGAGTTCGTCCCGCGATAATGGTTCGACATGGGCCATAACAGCGCATCCTGTTTGGATAGGGTGAGCTGAAAGATTAACCCGATACCAACCCTGAACGCACGGTATCATTCACCCGCTCCTTTGCGAGATTAGCCAAGCCAACGGGATCCAATCGACGCGCCAAGACGTCACGCTTGCTCTCAGTCCACCTCCAGTGCGATTCTGTCCGCTGCTGCAGGAATTAGGAATGACGGATGGTCCTTGAACGCGATGAGCATGGGTTTGATGCCCCAGTCCCGCTCGGCCATCCTGCTAGAGCCAGCATGCCGACTGACCGACCGCTCGGGCCCCCTATTGGATCACGACTACCCGACTTTCAGTTACCTGATGCCTTCGGGCGCTTAATCAGTTTCCACGAGGACCGCGGCCAAGCACCGGCAGTGATTGTATTTTTCCGCTCTGCGGTTTGGTGACCGCCCTGCTGGACGCAGCTCGGTGAGCTGCGAGACGCGTACCCGGCATTCGAGGCAGCCGGTGTCAAACTCTACGCC
>Ga0181568_10006085_pt1 | contig 10563 bp, 11 predicted proteins | sample 101ome_20_FD_133758 | JGI IMG/M metagenome (GOLD analysis project Ga0181568, IMG submission 133758) | Coastal salt marsh microbial communities from the Groves Creek Marsh, Skidaway Island, Georgia - 101404AT metaG (megahit assembly) | ecosystem: Environmental > Aquatic > Marine > Intertidal...
ACTATGAGGATCCAATGTCAAGACCAAGAATTACCTTGATAGGAGAAGCTAAAGTTACAAAAAATTTAGATCATAAAAAAAGATTTCTCTCACGCCACCCTGCAGCAAATTTATACTCTAATTTCAATGATATGAATTTTTATATTCTCAAGATTAAATCAGCACATTTAATTGGTGGATTTGCTCACGTAAAATGGTTTAATAAAAATGATTTGATATGTAAAGACTTTAAAAATTTTAAAGAAATGGAATATGATGTAATAGAACATATGAACTCTCATCACAAGGAGTCAATAGATTTATATTCAACAAAAATTCTCAAAAACAAAACAAAAAATTGGAAAATTGTTGGTATTGACCCTGATGGATTTGATTTAAGAAAAGGGAAGAATCTAACAAGATTATTCTTTGAAAAGCAACTTAACGATGCAAAGAAACTTCGTGGTGTATTTGTAAGTCTTCATAATCTGGCATCAAAAGTTTAATGAGCATCATCCCATGTATCACCCATTCCAAAATCAACTTTGATTGGAACATTCAAGTCAATCATTTTTTTGTGTGACTCGGACATTAACTTTGGAATTTCCTTTTGTAATTTATCTATCTCATTCTCAGGGCTTTCAAAAATTAGTTCATCATGAATTTGTAATAAAAGCTTAGTTTTTAGTTTTTCCTTTTTTAGATAATTGAAAACTTCAAACATAGAGTTTTTTATTAAATCGGCAGCACCTCCTTGTATTGGAGCATTTATAGCAGATCGTTCAGCAAAGTTTCTTCTTGTAACTATCTTATCATTTATTAACGGAATAAAAATTCTTCTACCAAACGGAGTTTTGATAAAACCTTTACCTCTACACTGATTAATAGTTTCATCCATATAATCTTTTATTCCAGGATATTTTAGAAAATATTGATCCATATAATTTTTAGCTTCTGTATTCGATATTTCTAATTGTAATGCTAACCCGTATGGAGAAATTCCATAAATAATTCCAAAATTTATTATTTTTGCTTTTCGTCTTAGTTCTTTGGTTACCTTATCCTTGTTTAAATGAAAGACATCGGTAGCTGTAATACTATGGATATCTTCATCATTAGAAAATGCATCTAGCAAAACTTTAATGTTAGCAACATGGGCTAAAATGCGAAGTTCAATTTGTGAATAATCAAATGATAAAATTTTATTACCTTTTTCAGATATAAATGCTTTTCTTATTTGCCTACCTTCAATATTTTTAATCGGAATATTTTGCAAATTTGGATCGTTAGAAGAAAGCCTTCCTGTCAAAGTACTTGCCATACCAAAAGAAGTATGGATTCTATTAGTCTTTTGATTCTTCCTAGAAATTAATCCCTCACAATATGTATTCTTGAGTTTCGAAAATTGTCTCCAATCAAGAATAAGAGATGCAATTTCTATTTTTTCATTTTTTAATTTCTCAAGAACCTTTACATCTGTTTGGTAATTTCCACTTTTACCTTTCTTACCATGAGGTAAATGAAGTTTTTCAAATAGGACTTCACCTAGTTGCTTAGGTGAACCAACATTGAACTCTTCATTTGAAATATCATATATTTTACTCTCAATATTCTTTAATTTATCTGAAAATTGTATTGAAAGATTCTCTAATTGATGATCATTAATTTTAAAACCATTTTTTTCCATTGAGGCAATTACATTGATGAGAGGTTTTTCTATAAAGTGGTAAAAATCAAATAAGTTATTTTTTATCAACTCTATTCTTAGTTTTTCCCATAACCTCAAAGTAATATCTGAATCCTCCGCAGCGTATTGCGTTGCTAATTTTATATCAACCTCATTAAAGGGGATCTTTTTTTTATCAACTGTTGTAACTTCTTTATACTTTATAGTTTCATGAGATAAAAAATCTAATGATAGTTCATCAAGTCCATGCCCTCTTTGTCCAGTTCTAAGTACATAAGACATCAACATTGTGTCATCTAAATTTATAAGATTTATCCCAATCCCTTGCAAAATTATTAAGTCATACTTAATATTTTGACCTATCTTTAAAATTGAATGATCTTCAAGTGGTTTTTTTATTTCTTTAATAAACTCTTCAATACTAACTTGTTCTTCTAAATTGTGTGCCAGTGGAATATAACAAGCATCCCCAATTCCTGTTGATATAGAAAAACCCACAATATTTGCTTCAACTGCATTCAATGAAGTTGTTTCGCAATCAATTGCGATTACACCATTATCATAAATTTTTTGCACCCAACTCCTCAGCTGATCAATATTTGTGACGGTTTCATATTTATTACGATCTACAGGATTATCTTCAGAGATATGGTATTTTGTATTATTAGCTTGTTGGGACTCTTCTTTTTCTGGAATTGTATCTACTAAACTTTTACTATTAATTTTTTGGTTCCCGAATTTACTAATTACACTGGCTTTGATTCTTGAGAATTCTAATTCATCGAGAAAGTCAATTAATTTTCCTACTTCAAGTGGTTTAAAATCAAGCTCTTTTATTTCAACAGGGAGTTCAATATCTTTTTTCAATGTGACAAGTTTTTTTGATATTAAAGCTAAATCTTTATTAAGGATGATTGTTTCTTTTCTTTTTTTTTGGGTAATATTTTCAACATTTTCAATCAAATTCTCTACAGTACTATACTGATTGATTAATTCTGCTGCTGTTTTAGGTCCTATCCCTGGGACTCCTGGAATATTATCTGAGGAATCACCAGCAAGTGCTTGTACCTCAATCACTTTATTAGGTTTAACTCCAAATTTTTCCAAAACATTTTTTTCAGTAATTTGCTTTTTTTTTAAAGGATCTATCATAGTAACCTTTTCATCAATTAACTGCATTAAATCTTTATCAGATGAAACTATTGATGTGTTTTGACCTAATTTAGAGGCAGCATGAGCATAAGTAGCAATAAGGTCATCAGCTTCATATCCCTCAAGTTGGATAGATGGAATATTAAATACTAGCGGTACCTTTTTAATAAGCTCAAATTGTGGAATTAAGTCTTCGGGAGGCTCTGATCTATTAGCTTTGTAATCTGGATAAATTTCATTCCTAAAAGTTTTCCTAGCTGCATCAAATATTACAGCTATCCTTACACCTCCTCCTTCTTCTCTTTGAATATCTTCAACAAATTTTAAGAGCATATTAGTAAAACCAAAGACAGCATTAACCGGTAAACCTTTGGATGTATGCATAGGGGGCAAAGCATAGTAAGCTCTAAAAATATATCCAGAGCCGTCTACTAAGATAAGCTGACTAATGTTTTTCGTCATTTTTTATGAATTGTCTACTACAGTATGGACAGGTAACAACACTTCCTTCTGAAATATCTAGATATATTAAGGGATGAGTTCCATCTCCATCGCAACTTGCAGTATTACCTTCGACTTTTTTAAGCTTTATGTGAATATTCTGATCCATCAATCTAAATTTTAATAGTTATAAACCTTTTATTAGATTATATATATTAAAATGAATAAAAACATAATTGTTGTTAATAATTTAACCAAAAAATATAAAATTACTGATAAATTTGCCCTTAACGGTATTGATCTAAAAATAAGGAAAGGTTCAATTTTTGGTTTACTTGGGCCAAACGGTGCTGGAAAAAGTACATTTATAAATATATTAGCGGGTCTAGTAAACAAAACTTCTGGTGAGGTCAAAGTTTTTGATCTAGACTTAGACAAAGATCCAAAGACAATTAGAGGGAACTTGGGAGTTGTTCCTCAAGAGATAAATATTGATCCATTTTTTACACCGATGCAAGTTATGAACAATCAAGCAGGAATGTATGGAATTAAAAAGAAAAATAATCAAAGTCTAGAGATTCTTAAAAATCTTAACTTAGATGATAAGGCCAATGCATATTCTAGAAGTTTATCAGGAGGTATGAAGCGAAGACTTATGGTTGCAAAAGCTATGGTTCACAGCCCTCCCATAATAATTCTTGACGAACCTACTGCTGGTGTAGATGTAGATCTTAGAAATAAACTATGGGAATATATTAGAAAGTTGAATAAAGCTGGGACAACAATAATTTTGACAACACATTATCTTAAAGAAGCAGAAATTCTTTGTGATGAACTAGCTGTAATAAATAAGGGAAAAGTTATAGCATGTGATACAAAAAAAAATATTTTAAGTCTTCTTGATGAAAAGTATCTAATTATAGAGTTTGAAAACACAAGCTTTAAAGTTCCTGAAAGGTTAAAAAAATATTGTATAAAAAAAACTAAAAGCTCAGTTGAATTAAAATTTAATAAGAGTGAAAATAGTGTTACAAACTTGGTAAAAGTTTTTGAAAAAACAAAAGTTAAAATAAAAGATATATCAACAAAAGATTCAGATTTAGAGGAAATATTTATAAATTTATTAAAAAGATAAAATTAACTCTAGTTTTTATTATGCTTTGCTCATGTTCGATTATGAAACAAGAAGTAAGTTATAAAGATTCCCAACGTTATGAGTTCAAAAAAAAAGTTTGGGAAGCAAATGAACATGATGATGTTCTTATAATTGCTATTCATGGATATAATGATTATTCTAATTCATTCCAAATTCCTGCAACATTCTTAACAAAATCTGGAGTATCAACAGTTTCATTTGATCTTAGGGGATTTGGGATGAATGAAGATAGTGGCAGTTGGTTTCCATTGTCAGTTCATATTAATGACGTTGCTTTTTTTATTCGTGACATGAGAAATAATTTTCCCAAAAAAAAAATTTTTTTACTTGGTGAAAGTATGGGTGGAGCAATAGTAATTTCAACTTTGGTAAGAAATGAAGACTTACAAATTGATGGAGTGATTTTAGTTGCTCCAGCTATTTGGAATTTTTCTGAAATGAATCCAGTAAAGAAAATTTTTCTTACTACCCTTAGTACACTATTACCGAATCTTAAACTAGATGGTGGTGATTTTATTAAAGTTACAGCATGTAATAATGTTGAAGTTTTAAAGGCTCTCGCTAAGGATAAATACTTTATTCATAAACCAAATCTTAAAAGTTTAAATGGAATAGTCGATTTGATGGATGAATCATACAAGGATACTGAAAAATTTTTAAACCAAATACCTTATAGAACACTTATAATGCTACCTTTAAAAGATGAAATTGTTCCTCGAAAACCTCTAACTAAAATATTAATTGATAAAAAAGACTCCATTAAAGATGACTTAACATTAGCTACTTTTAAAAATAACTATCATATGATACTTCGAGATTTGGAAAGTGAAACTATTTCAAAATTTCTAGCAGACTGGATCCATAATTTGCATAGTTCAAATTCAATTGAAGAATCTATTAATATTCTAAAGAATAGTAAGTATTACCACATAACTGAAAAATGAAGAAGACTATTGTTTTAATAACTGGCTCTAGTTCCTGGTGGAAGTCAAAAAAATTTAGAAAGGAATCATTCCTAACATTAAGGAGATTAAAAAAACAAAATTGGCGCTTATACAAAATCGAAGAAATTAAACCAAACCCATATTCGATTGACACCAAACTTTATAAAAAATATCATTTAGTTAAATGATTTATTTAGTCCTAATTATTTTAACGTTTCCTTTAAATGCTTTCTCAGCCGAAATAATACAAGATAAGCAAGGAAATTATTATATAATGAAGAGGGATGGAACTTTTACAAAGTTACCAGCCCCCAAAGCCGGTAATAAATATGTAATTAAAAAGAAAACTTTATCTACTAAAAGAAAACAAAATAAATCTATTTTTAAAAGGGTTGAAAAAAAATCAAGGTTAAAATCAAATCAAGGTATAAGATAATGAATGATTTAGAAAAAAAGGAGATATGGAATTTAATTACAAATAGGGGAGATTTCTTAAAAGGTAAGTTGAAAGATGACCCTAGACATCCACTAGGGAGAAATTCTTATGCTCATATATGTAGTCTAATAATTTCTAAATTTGGTTGTTCATACAAAGAAGTTAAAAGTAATAAAGTTTTAGAACTTAAAAGGTTTATTTCAGAAATAAATGAATAGGGAAGATCTATACTTAAGGGAGGAAATATTATATTGTGATCTTCCCGATTCAAATTTTTGACTATATATCAAAATATAATATAAATAAGCAAGATACGTGCCAAATATAGTTTATTCACTTTCCAACCTATTTAGGAGTCACCCTAAGGGATTATTTACATTATTTTTTACCGAATTATGGGAAAGATTTAGTTATTATGGTATGCGAGCTATATTGGTGCTATACATTATCTCTGAACAAGACTCTGTTAACTCTGGTTTAGGGTGGTCAAATAGTGAAGCAATTATGCTTTATGGATGGTATACAGCACTAGTTTATTTGTTATGCGTCCCAGGAGGATGGCTAGCAGATAAATATCTAACTCATAAAAATGCTGTTTTATATGGTGGCTGGCTTCTTTGTCTTGGCCATCTACTCCTAGCAATTAAACATACACACATTTTTTTCTTAGGTTTAATATTTATTATAATAGGAGTGGGATTATTAAAGCCAAGTATATCTACATTAGTTGGTTCATTATACAAAGAAACGGATATACGGCGCGATCAAGGATTTACAATTTTTTATATAGGTATTAACATTGGAGCTTTTTTTGCAAGTATATTAGTGGGATTTATTGGGGAGGTATATGGATGGCATTATGGTTTTTCATTAGCAGGCATTGGTATGATAGTGGGCCAAATATTTTTCATACGTGGCAAAAAATACTTTCAAAGTGATTTAAAGCGCAGATCGAGCTTGGAACAGAAAAATTTAACTAAAGTTCAGATAGATAGAATTAAATTAATTATTATTGCAAGCTTGATACTTATAATTTTTTGGGCTGCATTTGAACAAGCAGGTGGACTATTAAATATTTATGCCTACGAAAAAACTAATAGATTTTTAGACTTCATAAACTTTGAAATTCCGGCAAGTTGGTTTCAATCAATAAATCCATTAATGATAATTATTTTTGGTTATTTTATTTCTTTAATATGGTTAAAACTTGAAGAGAAAAATTTTATAAATTCATCTATTCTCAAAATAGCAGTAGGTATAATAATTATGGGGTCAGGATTTATTTTTATGTTTTTTGCATCTGTTGAAGCTGACACCTATGGAAAATCGAGTATGTACTGGCTTGTTCTTGCTTATGCTTTAATTACAATCGGAGAATTGTGTGCCTCGCCAGTAATATTATCTTATATTACCAAGTTGTCACCAAAACAGAAGGTTTCCTCAATAATGGGAATATATTTTGCTACGATTGGGCTAGGTAATAAATTAGCTGGAACTATTGGAGTATATTCTCAACAATTAGGAGAAAAAAAAGTTTTTCTTGGAATTACTTTGATCTGTATCATTGTTGGAGTTACTGTTATAATCTTTCACAATAGGTTAAAAAAGTTAGCACACGGAAGATTAAACTAGCGCCCGTAGCTCAACTGGATAGAGCATTTGATTTCGGCTCAAAAGGTTAAGGGTTCGACTCCTTTCGGGCGCGCCATCATTTAATTTTGTTGAGGTAAAATGCAAATTCTAATTAGAAGTAATGACATTATATATTTAACATGGGTAAAAAGTATACTAAGCCATAATAAAATTGAATTCTTTGTTTTAGACGAATCAATGGCGTCTACTGAAGGAAATATATCAGCTATACCAGTCAGGATATTAGTCGATGATGATGATTTAAAAAAAGCAAAGTATTTAATCTCACAAACTGAGATTGACAACAAGAATTAAAATTGAATTATGTAAGACCCATTTGTTTTTAACCATTTCTTTTTTCTTTCAAACTTAGGGTCGAATTTTCTAACCAAATTCCAAAATTTTTTTGAATGATTTGGTTCGATAACATGGCATAATTCATGAATTATAATATAATTAATAATATCCGTAGGTAGCATTATAAGCTTCCAATTAAGATTAATAGTTTTTTGATTTATACAGCACCCCCATATTCTTTTGTATTTACGTATTTTTAACCCATCGTAATTTATTTTTATCTCTTCAGATATTTGCTTTACTCTTGCATGCAAATAAATAATAGCTTTATGTACCAGATATTTAGTAGCAAACTTCTTTTTATCTTTGTTAAATTTTTTTTCAGACAATGAAATAATCCCTTTACTTATTCTTACATTACTTACGTTTGAAATACTTTTAATCCTAAATCTTTTACCTTTGAATAAAAGATAGTCTGTGTTGAGCGCTTTTATTTTTTCTATTTCTTTGACTTGGTTTGCAACCTTCTTCAGTAACCACTCATTTTTTGAGTTAATAAACGACCTAAGAACCTCTTCTCTCGTGTGTAATGGACATAATATTTCTGGAGAACCTTTTTTTACCCTTAATGTTATTGTTTTTTTTCTACTAGGGCTTTTAACTACTTTAATATTATCTAAAAAAAAAACTTTTTTTTTCTTTGGTTTTAAAAATTGAAAAAGTTTCATTCTTTCAATTTTAGCGCACTAAAATTCTTAGGTAAATATTCACTAAAATATTTTTTCATCACAGGTAAATTCTCAGCTAAAATTTTAAAACTTTGCTTATCAATTTTCAAAACTTCTGAATCTTTTAACGCTTTAATAGTTCCTGTTCTTCTACCACCCTCAAGAATAACCCTTGAACCAAAGTGGTCACCTTTCTTATATTTTTTTTTAAAGGTTTTACCACTTTTTGTTTTTCTATAAGAATTTGAGAATTCTCCTCTTTGAACTATGTAGAAACCGTCAGCTATCATTCCTTCCTCAAAGACAATATCGCCCCTTTTATAATTTTTCTTCTCAAATGGCTTGTTATTCAAAGGATTTGTAAGAACGGCGTTTCTGGGAACAAAGAATTCAAGTAGCCAATTAAAAAAAACTCTAACTCGTGTTGGGAATGAAGGTATAAAAGAAAGGTAGAACCCTTTCCAAATTATCCATGCAAGTAAACCTTTTACTCTAAAATAAAAAATCTTACCAACACCTTTTTTTGAGCCAAGAGAGGCTAACGATCCTCTGGAAGTATATTTAAATGATTTCAATTTTCTTTTTAATGTTTTTAAAACAACATTCTTTGATAATACTTTTGCCTGCTGAACAGCAAACTGTGCTGTTGGAGGGGCATAAACTAAATTTGTATCTTTATCACTCTTAGCAACCTTATTGGGTACTAATGCGCAATCACCTAGAGCCCAGATATTTTCGGAATCAATAACTTGGCAGTATTCATTTGTAATTAATTTTCCATATTTTAAAGGTAATTGAGTGCTTTTAAGTAATTTTGACGCCGTGGAACCTATTGTGGAAATTATAGTGTTGGATTCAATAGATTTATTTTTATTTATATAAGCTCTCATGGAGGAAACTTCTCTTAATTTTGTATTTAAAAATATTTTAATATTTTGCTTTTTTAAAATCTTTAGTGTGTAAAGACCAATTTCTTTTTCTAACTCTGGTAATAGACTACTTGCGTATTCAATAAGATGAAACTTAATTTCATTTTTATTAATATTTCTGTAGTATTTAATTAATCTGTCTATCATTTCTCTCAGTTCCCCAATTGTTTCAACACCAGAAAATCCCCCTCCGACAACTACAAAACTTAATAGTCTTTTTTTTAATGATAGATCTAGAGTTACGTCTGCAAGTTCTAAACATCTAATAACATGATTTCTGAGGTTATAGGCATCATTCAGGTTTCTCATAGTAAAAGCATTGTTTTTTAAACCTGGTACAATATTAAGGTTACTTTCCTGGCCTAAAGCGATTATGAGCTCATCGTACTGAATAAAATGTTGTCTTTTTCTAAAACCTTGTAATATACCAACTCTTTTTTTCTTTATATCAATTAGATTTACTTCAGCATTTCTAAATTTTATATTATTAAGCATCTGCCTTATTGGTGTAACCGCATCAGAAGCCGAAATTGTACCTGAAGCTACTTCAGGTAAAAGTGGTTGAAAAACAAAATAATTATTGTCGCTTATTAACTCAATATCAAATGAATTGAGCCTCATTTTTTGAAGACGTTTAGCACAGTATACTCCTCCAAATCCTCCTCCCAGGATTAAGATTTTCTTCATACTATTATTTACCTATATATTCTATTATTACCTTTTTCTTGTTTACTTGTATAGAGGTTAAAGAACCGTGTTTGATTTTTTCCCAATAATTTTCAACTTGTTTATCAAAAGGCTCTTTAGTCAGAATCGAAATCATACCGTTAATTGAACCTGCATGTGCAACTAATAACACATCTTGCTGGGATTTTAAAATATCTTTTAAAAATTCATTTAGTCTTTTCAAAAAATCTCTATTGGACTCACCATTCGGTATCTTGTATTCCATCAGATTTTCCTGCCACTTTTTAATCTCAACTTCAGGAATTGTAGACATTAGCTTCATCTCCCATTCACCAAGATCAAGTTCTTTGATTCTTGAATCAATTGAAAATGGTACCTGTAATGCAGTAGCAAGTTTTATACATCTTTTGAGTGGACTTGAAATTACTAAAATTTTCTTAAGATTTATACTCTTCTCATCAAATTTTTTTTTTATTACAGAAACTTCATTTACAA
>Ga0181568_10006087_pt1 | contig 10562 bp, 8 predicted proteins | sample 101ome_20_FD_133758 | JGI IMG/M metagenome (GOLD analysis project Ga0181568, IMG submission 133758) | Coastal salt marsh microbial communities from the Groves Creek Marsh, Skidaway Island, Georgia - 101404AT metaG (megahit assembly) | ecosystem: Environmental > Aquatic > Marine > Intertidal zone...
CATCAATCGCGGCGGATCCGGACGCGTCAGCGCAGCGACCGGCATCCGATTGTTGGGCGTTCGCACGGGCCCGGTGGATCGCTCGCAGGGCGATGTGCACGCTGCGGGCAATCCGCACTTCCTGCTCGATCCGCTGCGGGGCAAGGCCGTCGCGCAGAATCTGGCCAAGGCGGTCGTGCGCCTCGATCCGAAGAACGCTTCGGTTTACCAGGAGAACCTGGACGCCTTCGTTGCGCGATTGGATCAGAAGTTGATCGAGTGGCACAAGACCATGGCGGCCCACAAGGGGAAGGCGATCGTCACCTACCACAGCAACTTCGACTATTTCGCCGAACGCTATGGGTTGAAGGTGGCGGGGCAGTTGGAGCCCAAACCGGGTCTTCCTCCGACGCCGGGGCATGTCCGGAAACTCGTCCCCAAAGCAAAGGCGGAGAAGGTGCGGTTGGTGGTCGTCGGCTCCTTCCGGCCGACGCGCCTGGCGGATTTCCTGTCGAAGCAGTCCGGGGCGACGACGCTTTCGCTGCCGATCATGCCGACGGAATCCGGGGAGTCGCAGGACTACATCGGCTGGATCGACAGGCTTGTCTCCGAGTTCGACAAGGCGTTGAAATAGCGGGCATGGGCGACGACGCGGTCATCAAGCTGTCGGATCTTGCGATCGGTTACGATCGTCGGGCCTTGGCATCGGGGTTGAGTTTCGAATTGAAGCGCGGCTCCTTTACGGGGCTGCTGGGTTCGAACGGTTCGGGCAAGACGACCTTGATCAAGACGCTGTTGGGGATCATACCGCCGGTGGCGGGGCGCATTGAGTCTTCTTCCTCGAATGAAGGCAGATTGCGGATCGGCTACGTTCCCCAGCGCGAGACGCTTGATCCGGTCTATCTGTTCTCCGCGTTCGAGGTGGCGCAGATGGGGCTCTACGGGGAATTCGGCCCTTTGCGGCGGCTGAAGGCTGAAGCAAGGGAGCGTGTCGCCAAGGCGCTGGATCGGGTGGGCGCCGCCGGGTTTTCGCACCGGCGATTCTCAGAGTTGTCGGGCGGCCAGATGCAGCGCGTCCTGATCGCGCGGGCGCTTGTGTCTCATCCCGAACTGCTTGTCCTCGACGAGCCCACCGCCGGCATCGACGCGGACGCCGCCAAGGCCGTGGGCGAACTGCTGGCCGAGCTGCACAAGAAGTCCGGCATCACCATCCTGATGGTGAATCATGAGCTCCACTGGATGCGTCAACTCGCAACCGAATTGATCTGGCTGCGCGACGGCGAGGTTGTGCAGGGCGGCGTGGACGAACTGCTCAGTCCCGAGCGCATCGAACAGATGCTGCAACTCCAGATGAGCTGACATGGAGCTGCTGCGCGAAATCCTGCATCCGGAGTTCCTGCTCAGGAACTCGGTTTATGTCAGCCTGTTGATCGGGTTTGTCGTGCCCTTGTTCGGGATCTTCCTGGTCATGCGGCGGATGGTGTTTCTCGGCGTGGCGCTGCCGCACATTTCGGCCTGTGGCATTGCGTTGGCGCTTTCGATGCATGTGTGGTTCGGGGACTACGACGCGATGCATGGCGCCAACGAGCGGGTGTTGGCCCTGGTGGGATCGATCGCCTTTGCCGGCGCGGCGCTTGTGATTCTGGCGGCGCTGGAGCGGAAGAGCCAGGGCGGGACGGAGGGAAGAATCGGGGCGGCCTACGTGATCGCCACGGCGACCAGTATCCTGCTGTTGGCCAAGTGCCCCCAGGCCGAGCGCGGTTGGCTCAGTCTGTTGAAGGGGGAAATCATTGCCGTCATGGACGAGGATCTATGGCTGGGCGGTTGTTCATTCGCCGTGTTGACGGCCCTGCTTTTGTTGTTCCGCAAGGAGCTGCTGCTGGTCTCCTACGATCGCGCCCTGGCCGTGGTCCTGGGCAAGCGCGTGATACTGTGGGACATCCTGCTCTTTGGGCTGATCGGACTCAGCATCTCGATCTCGGTGCTCATCGTGGGGCCGTTGATCACTTTCGGCTTCATGTTGATTCCGCCGATGACCGCGCGATTGTTTGCCCACAGCATGCGGCAGTTGGCGTTCATCGCCTCGATGATCGGAGGGGCCGGAGCCCTGGCCGGATTCTGCGCCGCCTATCATTGGGACCTCCCGATCGGTCCGACGCATGTTGCGGCGCTGGCGGCAGTTTATCTGGTGTGCGTTGGGGGGAAGGCGGCGTTCCGGCTGATTCGCAGGCCGGTTGGGGATTCCTCGTAGCCGCAACCTTCAGGTTGCGTTCCGAGTCCGACCGGACGAGAAGTGAGCCGCTCAATGCGCCGAATTCTCGCGTGTCGCGCTCCACACGCAATCTGAAGGTTGCGCCTACGGGACGCGAGAAGCGCCCAACCTCAACCGCCCAGGCCGGCGCAGAATTTCTCCATGCGGTCGAGGCCCTTCTCGATCAGCTCCATGCTGGTGGCGTAGCTGATGCGGAGGTAGCCCGGCGCGCCGAAGGCCTCGCCGGGCACGGCGGCGACCAGGTCCTCCTTGAGGAGTCGCTCGCAGAACTCCGGCGCCGCGAGCCCCGTTCCGGAAATGTTCGGGAACAGGTAAAAGGCGCCCTTGGCGTTCACGCAGCTGACGCCCTTCATGGCGTTCAAACGCTCGTGGGCATACTTGCGGCGCTTGTCGAACTGCTCCAACCACACCGGCAGGTGATCCTGCGGTCCGTTCAACGCCTCCACCGCGCCTTTCTGCGCGAAGGAGGTCGGATTGCTCGTGCTGTGGCTTTGGATGGCGTTGATCGCCTTCACGATGGGCAACGGCGCGGCGATGTAGCCCAGGCGCCAGCCGGTCATGGAGTATTCCTTGGCGAGGCCATGCGCGATGACGGTGTGAGCCTGGTGCTCTTCGGAGAAGCTGGCCACACTCTTGTGCACGGCGCCCTCGTAGAGGAGCTTCTCGTAGATCTCGTCGCTGAGAATCAACACGCCCTTCTCGACGCAGATGTCGCCCAGGGCCTTGATCTCGTCGGGCGTGTAGACCGCGCCGGTCGGGTTGCTGGGGGAGTTGAGGATGAAGATTCTCGTGTTCTCCGTGATCGCTTCGCGGAGTTGCTCGGGCTTGACCTTGAACTCGGTGGCGTCGCTGGTCTCGATGATCACCGGTTTGGCGCCGGCCAAGGTCACCATCTCAGGATAGCTCAACCAGTAGGGGGCCGGGATGATGACCTCGTCGCCTTCCTGGCAGGTCGCCATGAACAGATTGTAGCAGGAGTGCTTGCCGCCGCAGGCCACGGTGATCTGCGCGGGATCGTAAATCAGCCCGTTGTCGCGCTGAAACTTGTCGGCGATCGCCTGCTTCAATTCCGGAATGCCGGAGGCCGCGGTGTACTTGGTGAAGCCCTCGTCCAAGGCCTTCTTGGCGGCGTCCTTGATGTGGTCCGGGGTGTCGAAATCCGGTTCGCCGGCGCCGAAACCGACGACGTCCTTGCCTTCCGATTTGAGGCGTTTGGCCTCGGCGCTGATGGCGAGCGTGACCGAAGGCGTGAGTGACGATGCGCGATTTGAGATCGGGTATTCCATATTTTTTCGGGCGGAGAGAATGGGATTCGGCGTTGCGGGGCGCAAGGGGATTCTCAATAGGTCAACAATTCCAGGAATTCGGACCCTTTTCCGGTCAAGGCCCAGCCTTTGCCCTTTTTCTCCACATGCTGGCGGCACTTGCCGGTCTTGTATTCCGTCGCGTCCACGTCGAGCAGTTGGATCTTGGCCTTGGATTTCAACTCTGATTCGGCCCGCGGGATCATCAGGAACGGGAAACCGCTGAAGTCCACGAGGATTTCATAGCCGGCGACGCCCTCGCGTTCGGCGACGGCGTTGCGTTTGATCAATCTGGGGTAGCGTTTCAGCCAGGGAAAGGAAGTGTCGCGAACCACGGCCCGATAAAGCGGCTTCATGTCGCGCAGATGTTGCAATAGGCTGAATGGCCTCCTCCCCTTGGCGTGGCATTCGAGCAGGACATCCGCCGGATCGAAACCCGCCAGATTGATGCCGTTGAACTTGCCGTGCTCGTTCTTCGTGCCGCGCTGCGTCTTGCGGCGCCAGGAGTCGTATTGATCGTTGAGAATCAGGGTCAGCTCGAAATGCAGGTGGGCGCGTTTCCTGGTGATGGGGTGGTTGGCCGATCTGCCCAATGTGCCGATGCGCTGTCCGGCCTCCACTGACTGACCGACGCGCAGCCCGCTTTCCACGCGGCGCAGATGCGCATAGAGAGAATAGACCGCCAGCGATTCAATCTCGTGACGGATGACGATGTAGACGCCGTAGGCCGAGGCCCAACTGTTGTTGTTGATGTAGACCACCGCGCCGTCGGCCGTCGCCATGACCGGATCGATGGGTTCGCCCTTCTTGTCGCGCTCGAGGCATTGGATGTCGACGCCCTCATGCAAGCGCCAGCCGCTGTTGCGCACGCAGCCGTAGGCTCCGGCGGGCCAGTTGTTGCCAATGGTGCCGGTGAAGAACTTCGCTCCGCCGTCCTCTTCGAGCAGCGTCCTGTTCGCCGTAGGGAAACGGAACAGCTGGGCTTCGGCGTCTGCCGAAACAACCAACAGCGACCAGGTCGCGATCAAGATGCTGTAAACCTTCCGGACCATCGCGGACCTACCAGTATTTCTTGGTTTCCAGTTTCTTGGCCACGGCGTTCAGACCTTCGCACATCCGCTGCATCTCCTCCTCCGAGGCGTCGGGGGTGAAGATGAACACGCCTTCCGACAGCCGTTGGTCGATCACCTTCGCGGCCAGCCAGCGCCCTTCGGGAAAGAAACTGTGAACCGCGATGCGCTTGCCGCGATGCGAAACCGTCGTGTTCTCCAGCAGCCATTTGCCTGTCCGGTCGAAACGCACGCCCACGGCCCGGCCGAAGTTCACCTGTTCGCCATCGATGTTCCGGATGTCGTCGATCACCGCGGCCTCGATGATGTTTCGCTCGTCGATGAAGGGGACGCGGTGGACGTGGATGGTCCGGGGATTCCCCCGATAGACGCTGACCGGCATGACCCAGCGGCTGGAATTCGTCGGCTCCTCCAGGTGCAGACGGAAGGTCGCAAACTTCTCGTCCTTCTTCTTTCCGCCCTTCGTGGTCTCGCAACCGACGAGGAAACCAACCGCAAGAACGGCCAGAATGAGGTTGATCGGGCCAATTCGTTTCTTCATATTCCGCCGCCAAACCAAATCCATGAACCCCGGAAAGTAAAGCGACTTTCCGAAACGACAACAGACTTATGGGACAGCAACGCAACAAAGTTGAAAAGAGAAGCCGCCGCAAGGCCTACCTGAAGCGCAAGAACGAGGCCGCCAAAGCCGAAAAGTCCGGCAAGGCCGCCGAGAAATCCGAGTAAGTCCGGATTTCCATCTTCTTCCTTTGCTCGACGCCGGGTCTGCGCGGTAGGCTTCCGTTCGCATGCCCGGCGTCGTTCTTTCCACCCTCAACGCCAAGTACATCCACTCGGCGTTCGGCCTGCGCTGTCTGCTGGCCAACATGGGGGAGCTGCGCGCCCGGGCGCGCATCCTCGAATTCGACCTCAAGCAGCGCCCGATCGACATCGTCGAGGCGTTGCTGGCTTCCGATCCCGAAATCGTCGGCTTGGGCGTCTACATCTGGAACGTCACCCAGACCGCGGAGGTCGTCGCGACCTTGAAACGGCTCCGGCCTGGGATCGTTGTCGTCCTCGGCGGCCCGGAGGTCAGTTTCGAAACCGAAGGACAGCCCATCGTCGAACTCGCCGATTACGTCGTCACCGGCGAGGCGGACCTGACCTTTCCCAAACTTTGCGGGCGACTTCTTGCCGGCGAACGGCCGGAGACGAAGATCGTCGCTTCCCCCACGCCGGATCTTGCCGGAATCAAACTGCCCTACGATCTTTACGACGATGACGATGTCGCGCATCGGGTGATCTATGTCGAAGCTTCGCGCGGCTGCCCCTTCAGCTGTGAGTTCTGCCTTTCCTCGTTGGAGATTCCCGTGCGTCAGTTTCCCATCGATGACTTTCTGGCGGCCATGGAACGCCTGCTGGAACGCGGCGTCACGCAGTTCAAGTTCGTCGATCGCACCTTCAATCTGAATCTCAAGATCAGCCGGCGGATTCTGGAGTTCTTTCTCGAGCGGCTGCGTCCCGGGTTGTTCGTCCATTTCGAGATGATCCCGGACCGGTTGCCGGCCGGTCTTCGCGAGGTTATCGCCCGTTTCCCGCCGGGCGCCCTGCAGTTCGAGGTTGGCATCCAGACCTTCAACCCCGAGGTCGCGGCGCTGATCAGTCGTCGACAGGACTACGGTCGGCTCGAAGACAATTTTCGCTTCCTGCGCGGGGAGACCGGCGTGCACATCCACGCGGATCTGATTGTCGGCCTGCCCGGCGAGACGCTGGAGAGCTTCGGCGCGGGCTTTGACCGCCTGGTAGGCCTGTCGCCACAGGAGATTCAGGTCGGCATCCTGAAGCGGTTGCGGGGGACGCCGATCGTCCGCCATGACGCGGAGTGGGGGATGGTCTATAATCCGGCCCCGCCCTACGAAATCCTGGAGAACAGGCTGCTTTCGTTCCACGACCTGCAACGCCTGCGGACGTTTGCGCGCTATTGGGATCTCGTCGGCAACAGCGGCAACTTCGCGGAGACGACCCGGTTGCTATGGCGCGATTCGCCATCGCCATTCGACGCGTTTCTCAGGTTCAGTGATTGGCTGTTCGCCCGAACCAGGGCGCGGCACGGCATTGCGCTGACCCGCCTGATGGAACTGCTGCACGAGTATCTGACCTCCGAGGCGGGCGTCGCTTCATCCGATGCGGCCAATGCATTGTGGGACGACTGTCTCAACGCCGGTCGGAAGGACATTCCGCCGTTTCTGCGCGAACTGCTCCCGGACCGGGCGCCGCCGCCGCGTTCGTCCATGCAGGCCGCCGGCCCCAAGCGGCAGTCGCGGCATGCCGCGACGAAGAGCGCCGATGCGTAGCGTTTGAACGTCGGGCGATCCTTTGGCAATGCAACGCGGCTTTGGCATGCCAGCGAAAGGCGGCGTCAAGCCGCACGCACTCCAAGGCGCTTCGCGCGGCGCGCAATCAATAACAGGTGGCGCAATTGCAAGTCCCGGAGACAGGATGTAGCGTCGCCTGTGTCAGGCGATGGGCTCACAGAGCCCACACTACAGAGAGGTCCCGGAGGGACGAGTCAACAGATCGTCCGCGCCGCCTTCCTTTAATCGTACGCCTTTCGCTCAGCGCGCCTGTCGTTGCTCACGCCCGCGCCAGATCTTTCACCTGCCCCCTTGCGGCTTGCGCTCGCACCCGCGTCTGATCGCTGATTGTGCCAAACTGACATCCGTCTGAGCGTTTTCTTGTTCCCGCTGACGGGCGATGCCCCATAGGATCGTGGGCAGATGAAAACCCGCGCGTCTTTCATTCCTTTCCTTGCGGCGGCGTTCCTGCCGTCCTGTCCGGCCGCTTTCGCCGCTGAACCTGTTCCCGGATCCGACGAGCTTCCCCGTGTTCCGCCGACGTCGGCGCCACAGGCCGTTGCGAAGTTTGAGTTGAAGGACGGCTACGAGATCCAGCTTGTCGCCGCTGAACCGTTGGTCGCCGATCCCATCGCCGTCGTGTTCGACGAAAGCAACCGCGCCTTCGTCATCGAAATGCACGGCTACCCGGAGAAACGCGCGGACGACCTTGGCCGCGTCAAGCTGCTGGAAGACACCGATGCCGATGGCGTCTTCGACAGGCACAGCGTCTTTATGGACGGGCTATCCTGGCCCTCGGCGATCTTTCCGTGGGACGGCGGCGTATTCGTCGGCGCCGTTCCGGATCTCTGGTATTTCAAGGACACCGACGGCGACGGGAAGGCCGACCTGAAGAAGAAGCTGTTCACCGGGTTCATCGCGGGGCCGAAGGAGCGCGACATTGCTCCGCGTTGCTTCAACAGCATGACCTGGGGGCCGGACAACCGGATCCACGTCGCCTCCTCCATGAACGGCGGACTGATCCGCCCGGCCGACGATCCAGACGCCGAACCGCTGGACCTGCGTCGGCGTGACTTCTCCTTCGATCCGCGCAAACTCGACCTGCGCCCGGAAACCGGAACGGGCCAGTACGGTCTCACTTTCAATTCACGCGGCCGCAAGTTCGTCTGCAAGAACTCCAACCACATCCAGGCATTGATGTACGACGAGCGCTATGTCGGCCTGAATCGTCATTATTCCCTGCCCGCCGCCAAAGTGGACATCGGCGTCGACGGACCGGCGGCGGAGCTGTTCCGCATCAGCGGCGATGAGCCGTGGCGCATCCTGCGCATGCGTTGGCGCATCGAGGGGAGCTACGCGGGCGGGGTGGAGAAGGGCGGCAAGGTCTCGGGCTATTTCACCTCGGCCTGCGGAATCACGATCTACAACGGCGACGCCATGCCGGAGCTGGTCGACAACGCCTTCATCGCGGCGCCGGCCAACAACATCGTCCACCGCAAGCTCATCCGTGAAGGCGGCGTGTCGTTGGTCGCGGAGCGGCCGGTCGACGAACGGGACCGGGAGTTCCTCGCGTCGCGCGACCAGTGGTTCCGCCCGGTCAAGTTCGCCAATGCTCCCGACGGCGCGCTGTATGTCGTCGACATGTATCGCGAGATCATCGAGGTCGCCCACGCGATCCCGGATTCGATCAAAGAACGCGTCGATGTCTACAGCGGCGCGGACCGCGGCCGCATCTGGCGGATTGCGCCGAAGGGATTCAAGCGCCGGCCCGCGCCGCGGTTGGGCGAAATGTCTTCGGAGGAACTTGTCGAGATGCTGGCTCACCCGAATGGCTGGCATCGCGAAACCGCCGCGCGCCTGCTGCTCGAACGCGACGACCGCTCCGTCGTGCCCGCTTTGAATAGACTGGCGGCGACGTCCGGATCGGACGCCGGTCGGCTGCGGGCGTTGAGTGTGCTGGAGTCATTCGGAGCCATCCAGATCGAGCAGGTTCTGGCCGCGTTGAGCGACAAGTCCCCCGCGCTTCGCGAACGCGCCCTCGTCCTGGCCGAATCCCGTATGGCCAAAATGTCGGGCCAGAATCGGCAGGCGGTTGAGGCTCGGTTGAAGGCGTTGTCCGCCGCGTCGGACACCGATCCCTTCGTGCGCTTGCGCATTGCGTTGGCCATGGGGAAGCTGAGACTTCCTTCGCAAGGGGAGATCTTGGCCAGCCTCATCAGGCGGGATCCGGATTCCGTCTGGTTGCAGCGGGCCGTTCTGAATGCGCTCGGAGATCAGGGGCATGCCGGGCGCTGCTTCCGCTCGCTCGCCGCGGAGACCAAACCGGGCTTCAGCGGATTTCGTCGTGAACTGACCCGCCTGATAGGGGTTCAGAATGGCTACACCGAGGTGGAGGATGTGTTGCGGTTTGCGGCGAAGGCCGAGAACGCAGCGATTGCGTTCGGAACGGTCGCCGCCCTCGCTGACGGCCTGCGGCAGGCGGGGAGTTCGCTGGAGCGTGTGGACAATCAAGGCCGCGTTGATGCGCTGTTCGCCAAGGCGCGGGAATCGGTCGCCGATCGCGCCGCGCCCGCTGAAATCCGCGTTGCCGCGGCGCGGGCTCTCGGTTGGGCGGAGGAGGGCGGCGCCCGGTCCGCGTTGTTGCCGCTGTTGGACGGTCGCGAGCCCCAGGCGTTGCAGTTGGCGGCGCTGGATTCGCTGGCGCGGTTCTCCAGGGAGGAGATCGGGAAGGAACTGGTCGAACGCTGGCCGACCTTCACGCCGCGGCTGCGGAGCGAGGCGATCAAGACCTTGCTGCGGCGGTCAGTCTTCACCTTTGCCCTGCTCGACGGCCTTCGCAACGGCGTCATTCGCCGGGCCGACCTTTCCTCGACCCAGGTTCGTTTCCTGAGCCAACACCGCAGCAAGAACGTTCGCGCCGCCGCCTTGCGGACCCTTGAATCGCCGCCCGTGCGGCAGCGCAGCGAAATCATCGATTCATTCCGCCCCGCCCTGGAGTTGAAGGGCAACGCCCGCCGGGGCGGCGCGGTCTTTATGGAGCGTTGCGCCTCGTGTCACAAGTTGGGCGAGCTTGGTCACAGCGTTGGGCCCGATCTGGCGACCATCAAGAACGCCGGCCGCGAGGAACTGCTCACCCACATCATCGATCCCAACCGGGAGGTCGATCCGAATTACGTCAACTATACGGTCGAGCTCAAGGATGGAGAAAGCGCGCTCGGCATCGTGATCTCCGAATCCGCCGACAGCGTCACACTGAAACAGCCATTCGGGGTGCAGGCTGTCATACGTCGCGCCGACATGCTGAGCATGAAGAGCGACGGCAGGTCCGCCATGCCCGAAGGCCTGGAACTCGAACTCAGCCACGAACGCATGGCGGACCTGATCGAGTATTTGTTGGAGAAAGGGGGCCAATAGCAGGCGCCGTTCTTAACACAGAGCGCACAGGATGACCGGGCATGATTAAAACTGGGATGAGTTCAGTCGGGAACAGAAACTCCTTGGCCGGATAAAAGATCGCGTCGGAGGTCGAAGTTCCAAATCACAAGCTCCAAATCCCAACTTGTCGCGACGAAGCAGTGCGAAGGCGGAAGAAGCTCCAAGTTCC
>Ga0181568_10006089_pt1 | contig 10561 bp, 9 predicted proteins | sample 101ome_20_FD_133758 | JGI IMG/M metagenome (GOLD analysis project Ga0181568, IMG submission 133758) | Coastal salt marsh microbial communities from the Groves Creek Marsh, Skidaway Island, Georgia - 101404AT metaG (megahit assembly) | ecosystem: Environmental > Aquatic > Marine > Intertidal zone...
GGAGTTCAGGTTCAGAATCCTGGACAAGGATATGTTTATCCACCTATCGTAAAGATCAAAGATCAGTGTAGAAATGGATACGGTGGTATTGCAAGGGCTACCCTTAATTCTTCTGGTGGTGTAGAATCAGTCTATATCGTTACTGGTGGTCAAGGTTACACTCCAGGCCCAGATCAGGGTGTCCTGGGTGTCACTGGTGTTCAGGTCGTTGATGGCGGCGAGGGATACGGTGATGATACAACTGTAACTGATAATCTAGGAAATGAATATGATGTGACTATCCGTGATGGACAGATCATATCTGTGAAACCAGTTTCACTTAACTCTGTGAATGATAATCCCACATTGATTATTGATGGAGATGGTGTCGGAGCTAACCTAGCGGCACTAATTAGTGATATAATTATAGATGAAACTGGCGAAGTTCTCTTCGTTAAGGACTGTGTTGGCACACCATTTGAGGTATTACGAGTATAATGTCCGAAAGTCAAGAAAGACGAATAGTTGTCAACAGAGGACCTAACTATCGTGAGGAAGTAAACAATCCTCAACCTGGTGGTTATGGTCCAGAAGTTCACAAGGCGATGTCCATCACCGATGATGGTGAGGTCTTCGTTCATTCATTATCTCAAGACGGAACTGTAAGAATCGTTGTCGATAAGACGATGGAAATTACAGCCGGTGAAGATAATGAACCTGGACAGATTGATATTCAAATCACTGCAAACAATGGTGATGTCTCTATCACCTGTGAGGGTGGTATGGTTAGACTGAAGGGAAGAGATATTGTTCTAGATGCGAAGAGGGATCTGACTCTCAAAGCAGGTAGAAACTTGAATCTCAGAGGCAAAGCCAAAGTTGATATTGATGGCAACAAAATCCAAGCAACGGGTAAAGCAGGCAATATCATTCAAGCACTGGGAGAAACCTTCACTCAAAATATTGTTAAGAAGACTAAAATTGCTGATATGGTGATGGATGTGGGTAAAAGTATTATTAGTAGGATTGGATTCTAATGACAGCATTCAAGGAAGAATATCCAAATATTGAAAACCCAAATGGTCTAGAGTCTGAGAAACTTATCAGTCAACCTACGACCTTTGTATTTCCTGTGGGTGCAGCCGATCCACAGCAGGATAATCATGTGGTGACTAAACTTTTTTATGAACAAAATATCCCTCCTGCGCTTGCAACATCGAGAGATTCTAATGGTTATGGGACAAGATTCATTAGTACAACCACAGAGACACCAGCTGCAGGACTAGGGACTGATGGTGACATTTATTATTACTGTGGTGAGTAATGAAAATTACATTATTCAATGACGGTGAGCAGCAAGTACCGTTCAGAATTTTCTTCAAAAATGATGGTGAGTGGTGCAACGCTCAAAAGATCTATGTGAAAGAAGATGGATCTTGGAAGCAGACTTTTGAGTATCTCACAAGAGAGTTCATGATCTTTGTTGGTGATGATACTGATACTGGATCTGCATCAGGACCTGGATACTTTGTAGGTAATGCATATTACACCTCCTTAGAGATTGTATCTGATGGATACATTATAGGTGGTGCTCGTAGAAAGGATGCGAGTTCCGCTGGGTTGTTGTATATGACCAAGATTAGTAAGACTGGTCAGAGATTATGGGAAGTTCAAATTGATAATACTTATACAAATGGATATGGTGGCGGATCTGGAACAAATGGCAACAGTCGTATTAGTGAGATAAGAGAAGACGATAGTGGCAATCTTTATGTGGCAGTTCAAGCCACTGTGGGATATACTACCGCAGCGATGTTGATCAAATTCAGTTCCGAGGGTGTGCTTCTATGGCAACAACGTTGGGCTTATCCTGCTGATTACAGTCCACATACTCCATATGCACTAGAATTCAACGATGATGGTGATCCTACAGTATGGGGAAACTATAGTTATAGCTTGCCATATCCTCCTGGTGGTCAAAACCATGGATTTGTTTATACTTTTGCTGCATCAGACGGAACTAGGTCAACGAATAGAACATGGGTTGCCGGACCTACTGGATTATCAGGAGCTAGTATTCAACATGTTGCAAAAATTTCTGATCATTTTTACTTCCAATTTAGTGGTGGTGTAACATTCTCACCAAACCAGGGACAGCGTGGATTCTCCTCTCTAATCAAAACCAACATGGGTGGTGATACAAAGGTGGCCATCGATGGGAATTGGATTAACACATATTCCAACTTGTATTATTACAATGGTGTTAGAACAAATGGGACAGACCTCCTGGCATCAACACATATTCATTCCACATTTAATCTTGACTTTCATGTTTTGAATACGTCTCTGACTCACTTGTATAATTGGAGAATCAATAACAGTACATCTGGTTATGATGGCAACCCCTATTTTTCGAGAAACTATGTCTACGACGGAGACTTCTGTTATTTTGCATATCCCTCATCTAGCACAAGTAAAGAGATCATTCATTTTGTCAAGTTTAATGTAACCACTGGAGCAATATCTTGGCAGAACAAGATGGTTGGAGATTCCAACAACAAACTTGACATAACCAGTAGTCAACCTCAATTACAGCTTGACAGCGACGGATATTTGGTGTATCTTGGTAGTACAAATCAAACTGAACTATATGATGATGCTACTATTCTGCTAGTATTCAAATTGCCAACCGATGGCACTGGACATGGTTCTTACGGTAACTATACATATTCAACTTCTACAGAGATTAGTATAAGTTCTACATCAGAACCAACTGGAGGAGATCATGGCATTTATGCTAGCACTGCTACACCAACAGATTATGGTAGTCCTGGATTTACAACTTCTTCCCCAAACATACCTTTAACAAGAACTAATAAAACAAGCGCATGAATTCATTTGATTGTTTACAAAAAGCCGAAGAGATTTGTGGTGAGAGAGGATATCAAATTGGGTTGGTTTCCTATGGTAAAATAGAGGAGATCATGTCAGTATTGACTGAGAGTAATTTTGATGATTGTGTAAATTTGATTGTGGAGGAAGCGAGAGTTATTCATGAAGGCAACGTTTGATGCTGTACATTTGTTCCCTATAAGTTGTTTTATCACGGAGATTGATTCTAAAATATGTAAGAAAATTAACGCAGAAGATCATACTTTTGTTGAAAATTACATAGAAGAATTCAACTATGATCCATCTAATGACATATCAAAATCATATGCATCTATTGATCATGAAATGTTAAAAAGATATCCAGAAGTTGAGGAAGCCATTATGGAGAAATGGCAGGAGATTTGTGAGTCATACTTTGATTTTCCTGGCACTTTTGCAATCTCAACATCTTGGATGACTAAAACTTACCCAGGTGGTTATTGTGATAGACACAATCACAAGAACTCTTTCTATGCTGGTGTATTTTATTTTGATGAATATGAGGAGAATGGTGGAGATCTAGGTTTTTATAGTCCTATAGATCATTTAAGTTCTTACATGGTTCTTGGTAACACTCCTAATGATTTTACTGCAGGTAGTCATTGGTTTAGACCAAAACATGGATCTTTAGTTCTCTTCCCCGCATACTTGCAGCATAAGATAGGACTACATAAGGGAAAGAAAACTCGTTACTCACTGGCATTTAACATTGTCCCCACTGGTGGCTACGGTATCGCAGACTCTTACTACGATACCGCCTGGTTCAAGGGTTGACAGGACCCTCTGCTCGTGCTATAATACATATGTAAACAAGGGAGAGAACCCCAATGGACGACCGCCTTCTCGAAAAAGTGGCCATGGATGTTTGCACCCGTTCCATCATGCTGATTGCTGATGACGGTAGTGACCGCATTGTCGAGTGTGAGACCGTTGATGAGTTTATGAATGTGATCGAGTTTGTTCGCAAACTTGTTCCCGAAGACCGCATTGTTTTTGCTGACGTTGCAACCCTGGATCGATGACAACAGTAACAATTGAAGAACTGCAAGATAATTTTGAAGAATATGTAGACAGATGTGGGGATGGTGAGAGTTTTCTTATCACCAGCCCCACAGGAAACTGTGTCATGATTCCTGCTGAGGATTATGATGATCTAGAACTTAAACAAGTATACAAACTCACGAATTGTCATGACGGCTAAATGTCTGAGCAATCTAAAAATCTATTGCCAGAACGAACAAGACCAATCGAATATATTTGATTTCATTTACTTTGAATACAGAAACTCCGTGGCAATTTGTACATGGGAACCAGATCCAGTAGACACTGGAACATGGGGTATGTTTGTTGATGACTTCCCTATGGAGTTGTGGGACAAACTTGTAGAATATCTTGAGAGTGAAGACTCCTGGGCTTTAGATGACGAAGTAGAGATGGTACTAGAGTGTGATGGGGTTTATAAAGAGTATCCTCAATAGTTGTGGGAGCGTGGCGGAATCGGTAGACGCACCGGACTTAAAATCCGTTGGGCTTAGCCCGTGAGAGTTCAAGTCTCTCCGTTCCTATTGTCTAAATACTGTAGGATGATATTGAACGAGACCTAGCGCAATGCCTCTCAGTAAGTTAGAGAATCTAATTAAGAATACAGAAGGAAATGTTCTGTATGTAAACCCAAACGATATTGATGCTACTGATGGCATTGAAAATCAGGGTAACTCGTTAGCAAGACCTTTCAAAACGATTCAGCGTGCTCTGATTGAGTCAGCACGTTTTTCGTATGTTAAGGGTAACGAGAACGACCTGACAAATAAAACTACAATTCTGTGTTTCCCTGGTGAACACTTAATTGATAATAGACCTGGATTCCTTATCAAAGATGACAGCGGAACTCCTCGTGCTGTTTCTCCTGCAGGAACTGAATCTCTTGCACAGGATACATTCTCACTGTCGCTACAATCAATCTTTGATCTGAGCCGTGAAGACAACATCCTTTATAAGTTTAATAGTGTCAATGGTGGTATTATCATCCCTCGCGGTACCTCCATTGTTGGTCTAGATCTCCGTAAGACAAAGATTCGTCCTAAGTATGTTCCTAACCCTACTGATGTTAATCTGCCGGGTTCTACAATCTTCCGTGTAACTGGTGGTTGCTACTTCAACTCATTCACCTTCTTCGATGGTGATGAGAACGGCCAAGTTTACACTGATAACTCAGACTTTGGTACTGGTAATAGATCCAGACCTCTATTCTCTCACCACAAACTCTCTTGTTTTGAGTTTGCTGATGGTGTCAACATTGTCGATGGTTATTCACTGACTGACCTTGACATGTATTATGCTAAGTTGAGCAATGCGTTCAACAATGCATCTGGTAGAAATGTAGATCAGAAGTTCCCTGCATTACCTGAAGGTTTCACAAGTCAGAGATCTGAATTCGAGATTGTCGGTGCATTTGCTTCCGATCCTCTCTCTATCACCGCTCTTAGTTCTGGTGATGGTGTTACTGCTGGCAACATTGTAACTGTCACAACATCTACAGATCACGGCCTTACTGTTGGTACTCCTATCAAGATTAGAGGTATCATTCCTGTTGATTATAATACATCAACGGTTGTAACTTCTGTTATTGATAAGAGATCTTTCACTTATACTCTGTCCAAAGTATCTTCTCTGCTTAACGGAACTGGTGCAACATCTGGTGCTACAGTTACCGTCGAGACTGATACTGTATCTGGTGCATCTCCTTACATCTTCAATGTATCTCTCCGTTCTGTCTTTGGCATGAATGGCATCGTTGGTGATGGTTCAAAGGCGACTGGATTTAAGTCTATCGTTCTTGCACAGTTCACTGCTATCTCACTGCAGAAAGATGACCGCTCGTTTGTTAAGTACAACGAGGTATCTAGAGTCTATGAAGGTATTAACATCACCAGAGTTACTGGTGCTGATCTACCTGAAGGATCTGCTTCTACCTCCTCATCTTCTGTCTATCACCTAGATCCTAGAGCAATCTATAGAGAAGGATGGGAGACTGCTCACATCAGTATGACAAACGATTCGATCTTCCAGATCGTTTCTGTCTTCGCTATTGGTTTTAATAAGCACTTTGATGCACAAACTGGTGCTGACGCATCGATTACTAACTCGAACTCTAACTTTGGTCAGATTGCACTTGTATCTGATGGATTCAAGGCTGATGCCTTTACTAAAGATGATCAGGGTTATATTACATCAATCATTGCACCTAAGTCTGTTCTGCCAACAGAAACCAATGTTGAATATCTGACGCTGGATGTTGGTCTGACTACGGCTGTTGGTGTTTCTAGTCACCTGTATATCTTCGGATATAATGAGAGAGACGTTCCTCCCACCGAGATTACTCAAGGTTTCAGAGTTGGTGCTCGTAAGCAAGATCAACTGCATGTAGTTGTTGGTAATGACACTGCATCTGCTCAGATTCAGATGGTCAACACTGACATGTCAGTTGGTGCTGGTAATACTGTAGCATTTGGTGATGCATCCTCCGAGAAAGTATACAGTGTTAATAGTGTAATTAACAGTGAACTTTCTATTGCTGGATCATCTGTAGATATTCAAACAGGTGAGAAGATTAGACTCATCAGTGATGATGGTGATCTTCCTGAGAACATCGAAGATAGCACTATCTACTTTGCTATTAAGACTGGCGCTACAACTTATAAGATTGCATCAACACTTGCTGATGCTCTGAAGAACGAACCCATTTCTATCTACGGTGGCACTAATCTGACTCTGCTTTCTAGAGTATCAGATAAGGCCTCTGGTGAACTGGGACATCCTATTCAGTTTGATGAAGATAATAACAACTGGTTTGTCCACACTGAAACTAACAGTGGCATCTATACTACATTTGCAGCTCAGGGTGTTGCTGGTGTTGGTGCTAACAACTCTAACAGATCGACTCTGAAGAGAATCGTTGATGCTAGAGGTTTGGATGACAAACTGTACAAGGTAAGATACTTTATTCCTAAAGAAACATCTGACGCTAGAGCTCCTCGTGTTGGATTCGTTGTACAAGAAACATCTAATACTGGTGTAAGAACTGACACTGACTTCACTGTCACTGGTATTACAACATCTGATTATGCTTTCGATCGTAATCCTTCATTCATCTCTACTTGTGCTCCTTCTGGCAATACTATTACTGTCATCTCGAATCAAGATCATAAGTTATTCACTGGTGATACGATTGTAATCAAGAATGCTAAGTCTACAACTAACACAGTTGGTGCTGCTAATAGTGGATACAACGGTAAGTTTGTTGTTACTGGTGTAACTGATAGTAAGACATTTACATATTCAGTCACAGACACAAGTGGCATTACACATAGCGTTGGTGATTTCACAAGTGACATCAACACTAGAACGACGGATCTTCCTAGATTTGAGAGAAACGATCTTCAGTCTAACCTTTACATCTATCGCTCTGATACTATTCAGGAATATGTACCTGGATCTAGAGATGGTATCTATCACCTCTTCCTATTGAAGGCTGATAATTCAATTGATACTGAGTTTACTACTAAGAAGTATAGTTCTGCTGTTGAGAATCTATATCCTCAGTTGGATAAAGATAATCTCAACGATAACCCATTCTCTACTAAATCGTTTGCTAAGCGTGCTCCTCTCGGTGATGTCTCTACTGATGATCAGAGAAAGAGTCTTACTAGAGAAACGATTGATGTATTTACAAACAAAATTGGTCTTGCAAATACTATCACAACAATTACAACTGATAGTGTTTCTGGTATCACCACTCTTACACTTGAAAGAGAGCACGGACTTAATGGTATCTCAACCTATGCTAGTCTGACTGGTGGCAGTGGATTTACCGCTGGCACATATGAACAGGTTAAGTTGATCAATGATGGCACAAGTGCATGGTTTGGTGCTCTTGCTAGAGTCAATGTTGCATCTGGTGGCGCTGTTGATAATGTCATTGTCACTGCACCTGGCTCTGGATATGCATCTGCACAACAACTCAATCTTGACGGATTTAGTGGTGCTAGTGTAACACTGGGCGATGCAGGTATCAGAACCTCTACTGATGTTGCAATCCAACTTTCTGGTGTTGGTAACACTGCCAGCCCCACATACAAAGTTGCATCGATCCCTGCAGATAATCAGGTTGCGTTTGCATTTACTGGTGGAGATCCTCTACCCAAACTCAATCAGTTTGTTTACAACTGTGGACCAACTGCTGCAATCAGCACAGTAACTTATAACTCTACTGCTGGTGTTGCTACCTTCACATGCAACAATGCTCACGGTCTGTTGGTAGGTAACTCCTTCAAACTGATTGATACTGATAATAATAACACTGGCGAATACTTTGTCAATGACGTTGTTGGCATCAATACATTCTCTGCAAGAGTATTGAATGATGCTGTAATCACCAACATTAATAGAGTTCTGCCTGTAGCATTTGGTGCTAAGGGTGAGAACATCAGTGCTGAGTCTGAGGCCTTCGCTAAGAGACAGTTCACCTTCTTTAATGGTGACACTGCTACTCTGGTTGCTGACATCACAGACGCTGATGATGCAAATGCGATCAGACTTTCGATTACGGGTATCAGCACTGCTGCAAGATTCCCTCTTGGATCTTATGTACAGATCGAAGATGAGGTAATGAGAATTACTTCTGCTGAACTTTCAGGTGCTAACAATGACAGTCTGAGTGTCATCCGTGGTTACTTCGGTACACCTAAAGTATCTCACAAAGAAGGAGCCCTGATCAAGGCAATTAAGGTTCTGCCTGTTGAACTGAGAAGAAACTCCATCCTGAGAGCATCTGGTCACACCTTTGAATATCTTGGTTATGGTCCTGGTAACTACTCAACTGGTCTGCCACAGGTACAAACAACTACACTGACAGAAAGAGAAACATTCTTGGCTCAGGCACAAGAAAGATCTGCTGGTGTTGTTGTATACACTGGCATGAACAACGATGGTGACTTCTATATTGGTAACAAGAAGATTAACTCTGCCAACGGTACTGAGACTGTCTTCGATGTTCCTATTCCAACATCAACTGGTCAGGCAAGTGCAAGACTCGCTGTTGTATTTGATGAAGTAACTATCAAGGACTCGATCGTTGTTGAAGGTGGTTCAAGTAACGCACTTGTATCACAGTTTGATGGTCCTGTTACATTCAACCAAGTTGTTCGTACGAACAATGAACTGAAGGCAACTACATTCGATGTTAGTGGCACTGCAACATTTGAGGGTGAAGTAATCCTCAATGGTGGTTTAACACTTACATCTAATGTAACTTCTAGTGGATGGGGTAAGTTCCAGAATGTTCAACTTGGTGTATCAAGTGCCACAACTCTTGATGTTTCCACTGGTGATTTAATTCTTGATGCTCCTGAAGGAAATCATGTTGCTATTGACACCACACTGAAACTTCATGGCGATGGAAAGATTTATGGTGATCTGTATGTCACTGGTGATATTACTGCTTTCTGGTCTTCTGACGAAAGACTGAAGAATGATATTCATCCAATCAAAGATCCTCTTGAGAAGGTTCTTTCTCTCAGTGGTAATACATTTACTTGGAATGAGAAGTCTAAGTATAATGGAACTGAAGATGTTGGTTTGATTGCACAAGAAGTCGAGGCAGTATTGCCTGAGGCTGTAACTGAAAAAGATACAGGTTATCTTGGTGTTCGTTATGATCGTGTCATCCCACTTTTGGTTGAAGCAGTTAAAGAACTGTCAGGTCGTGTCAATGAAATTGAAGACTCGATCTCTCTTGATGATGAATAAATAACTCTAAACCTGTAGTGTAATGGCATCAAACTTCCGCAAAGCGTTTAATTTTCGCGATGGTATGCAGGTGGCCACCGATGATTTGGTGGTCTCATCTAATAAGATTGGAATTGGTACAACATCACCAGCAAGGAATCTTTCAGTTCATGGAACTTCCGAATTCGTTGGTGTAACAACTTTCAGAGATCAGTTCCATGTAGGAGCTGCAGCAACATTTATTGGTCCACTTGATGTTGGATCAGTTAGTGTTAGTGCTGCAGGATCAGTAACTGCTACAAACTTCTATGGTGATGGTGGTACATTATCTAATCTCCCTACTTCACAGTGGGTAGATACTGATGTAGGTTTAGGTTTTACAAGTATCTACAACATTGGTAATGTTGGTGTAGGTACAACAGATCCAAGGTGGAAACTTCAAGTTGGTGGTAACCCTCTTGCAGGAACTGGATATACTTTTGGTTTTATTGTTGACCACGCAGGAAATACCAGAGCAGAAGGAATTTCTACCGCATTAAGATTTGATGGATTCTTAGAAGCTAACTTACTGACTGGTGAAATTACTGAAGATATTTTACCTGATAATCTGACAATCACTGGTATTCTGACTGCTAGCGAGTTTACTGGTAGATTGATTGGTATTGCAGACACTGCTGCAACTATTTTTCCTGGAATTGATGTAACTCTTACGGGAATTGCAGCGACTAATGTAAGTGTCACTGGCATTGTTACTGCTGCTGAGATTAACGTAGGGACAGGAGGAACAGCGTTTACAGCATTAGGCACTGGCAATATTGGTATCGGAACTGTTGAACCTGGTAAGAATCTTTCTATTCATCAGGAA
>Ga0181568_10006090_pt1 | contig 10561 bp, 7 predicted proteins | sample 101ome_20_FD_133758 | JGI IMG/M metagenome (GOLD analysis project Ga0181568, IMG submission 133758) | Coastal salt marsh microbial communities from the Groves Creek Marsh, Skidaway Island, Georgia - 101404AT metaG (megahit assembly) | ecosystem: Environmental > Aquatic > Marine > Intertidal zone...
GAACAATTCAAAGAGCTTTATCCGGCTAAACCAGGAAGCGAAGTGGAACAACTGATCAGTTTTATTGACCTGGCCCCAACTGTCATTGAGCTGGCAGGTGCCGAAATTCCAAAAAAAATGCAAGGACAAGCTTTTTTGGGAAAAAATCTTAGACCGGAAAGAGATTATGTATTCTTGGCTCGAGGCAGGATGGATGAACGCTATGACATACAAAGAGGGGTCAGAAGCAAAAAGTTTAAGTATCTGCGGTACTACGAACCCAAAAAACCATTTATTCAATACATGAACACCCCCGAGGGAGGCCCTTTGATGACAGAACTCAGAAAGGCTCAAAAAGAAGGAACGCTAAAGCCCGAGGGGCAATATCTCGTTACCCCCACCAAACCCAATGAATCCTTGTTTGATTTAAGTAAAGATCCAATGGAGTTAAGTGACCTAGCTAATGACCCAAGTATGAAAGATGAGCTTGCAAGGCTTAGAGCTGTTCACGATCAATGGATGAGAAAAGTAATGGACGTTGGACTGATTCCTGAGGCCATAATGAGAAACTGGGAAGAAAAGAACAATCAATCAATCTATAAATGGGTTAGGACACAAAAAGATTTTTATGATGATTTGTTGTTGACATCCTCAACAACAAATGAAAACATACTGTTTGAAGGTTTAAATCACCCAAATGAAGCGATTCGTTATTGGGCAGGACAGGGCATTTATAATCTGGACAAAAATTTAAAAAAGGCCACAATCAATCGTTTACACCAAAAGCTTAATGATTCCATTATCAATGTTGGTATTAGTGCAGCTCGGGCTTTACTGAAACATAAATTCAACTCCAAAGAATTGATAAAAGTATTATCCAACGGGTTAAAAGCAGAAAATGAATGGACGCGATTACAAACAGCTTTGGTATTGGATGATTTTCAGTATGCGCTTAAAGTTTTAGAGAAACAATCACAAAATCTTATTGATTCTGATAATAATAAATATGTTGTTAGGGTTCTGAATCATGGTCTTAATGAGCTTAACGGAACTTTAAACAAGGTCAAGTGATATTATTTATTTAGTACTAGTATATTTAATTTTCTAATTAGATAGCAATATTCAAAAAAAATTTTATTTTTGGTAAAGAGTACGTGTACGCACACAAAAAAGTATTTCTAAAATTTTAATAATATAATAATGGATTTAAACAGAAGAAAATTTATCAAAGATGCTTCCTTGGTCTCAGCTGGGGTAGTTGCTGGGATAAGTGGGGTTAGTGCTGCAAGTAATGCCATAAGTGCACAAAGCTACCGAAGAATTATTGGTTCTAACGACCGTCTCAACGTGGGAATTGTAGGTTTTTCCGGCCGGGCCAAAGGCTCCTTAATTCCTGCTTTTCAACAACATAGCAAACAACAGAATTGTCAAATTGTGGGTGTATCTGATATTTGGAACAGAAGAAGAGATGAAGGGAAAGCTTTTTTGGAGGAGAAAACTGGTAACTCCATTGAGACTTGGAGAAACAATGAGGAAATGTATGACAAAAATCAAATTGATGCTGTGATAATATCAACTGCAGATTTTCAGCATGCCCTTCATACTGTTGAGGCGGCCAACGCCAAAAAAGACGTTTATGTAGAAAAGCCTTTTGCCGAAACCATGGAAGACGCTCGGTTAGGAAAGAAAGCTGCCAATGATGCGGGTATTGTTCTACAAGTAGGTTCACAACGAAGAAGTGGGAAAAACTACCATGCTGCGGATAAGTACATTAAATCCGGAGCTTTTGGAGATGTAGTGATGGTAGAAATGACCTGGAACGTAAACCAACCTGGAAGATGGAGAGTATACCCCAATAAAGTAAAAGACATCAAAGAATCTGATGTAGATTGGAAAAGATATTTAATGAACCGTCCATACCAAAAGTGGGATCCTAGAAAATATTTAGAATATAGATTATTCTGGCCACTATCTTCGGGTATACCTGGACAATGGATGGCACACCAGATTGATACTGTTCACTGGTTCTCTGATCTGGAACATCCAAGAAGTGTCGCTGCCAACGGAGGAATTTATCTATGGAAAGACGGTCGAACCAACTTTGATACTATGACAGCTGTTTTTGATTATGGTCCATTAGATGATCAAACTTCTGGATTTCAAGTGGTATATTCTTCCCGCTTTACGAACTCTGCCGGAGGAACAAAAGAAATATATTACTCCAATGGAGGAGAACTAAACATGAAGACTAATAAAGTAACTCCCAATGGTGGGCTTACAGAACGTCATTCAAGTTCAATGAATATGAAACCCAACCAATTGAAGGAGTTTTCGCTATCTGATATGGATATTAAAGTTGTTACTTCTGCTAATACAGGAGTTGACAATATGACCTCTAATCATATGCTAAACTGGCTGGAATGTATACGTTCAAGAGAAAAAACCAATGCACCAGTTGAAGCTGGATACAACCACTCAATTGCTAATATCATGACTACAGCATCAATGAGAACCGGCCTTAAAGCCACTTTTGATGAAAAAAATCAAGAAGTACTGGCTGGTGGAAAAGTATTCAAATACTAATAATATTATGATTAGGGCTATTACTTTAATGATTATCCTAGGCGTCGCAATGAATTCATGCAAAGGACAACCTAAAGCTACGGAAGGTGAATCCACTTCTATTGTTTTTGTAAACGATACAGCAAACCAAAAAGTTGACGTACAGCTAAATGGTAGTCTATTTACCAGTTACCATTATCAGGCTTCACTTCCCAAACCCGTTCTTTTTCCTTTGATTACAGCCAGTGGAAAAAAACTTACAAGAGGTTTTCCCATTGACCCTCAACCTGGAGAACGTGTTGATCACCCTCATCATATGGGACATTGGTTCAACTACGGGGATGTTAATGGACTGGATTTTTGGAATAATTCAGATGCTATTCCTGAGGAAAAACTAGAGAATTATGGAAAGATTGTACACAGTGAAATTGTTAAAATAAATCAAGAACAAGGAAGCCTAACAACCAAAAGTAGCTGGCAAAGTACTGCAGGTAAATCCTTGCTAGATGAAACTACCGTCTTTAAATTCTCGCAAAAGGGAAACACCAGAATCGTTGATCGATATACAACACTTACTGCATTAGAAGATATCTCCTTCAAAGACAATAAAGAGGGTGTTTTTGGGGTGCGAGTTACTCGGGCAATGGAATTACCTGCTAAAAAACCGGCTATTTTTGTCGATGCACAAGGTAATCCCACGGAAGTAAAAGTTTTGGACAATACCGGAGTCAATGGAAATTATCTCAGTAGTGAAGGATTGGAAGGAAATGATGTTTGGGGAACCCGCGCCGAATGGGTAAAACTCTACAGTACAATAAAAGAAGAACCCGTTTCAATCACCATCATGGACAACCCAAACAATGTGGGCTATCCCACCTATTGGCATGCTAGAGATTACGGTCTTTTTTCGGCAAACCCATTAGGTCAGGAAGTTTTTTCAGAAGGAAAAGAAGCCCTTAATTTTTCTTTGAAAAATGGAGAGTCAGTAACCTTTCATTACAGAATGTTAGTACATAATGGTTCAGTTCTTGAACCAAAAGATATTAGTGAGTTTTCATTAGTAAATAATAAATATGAGGCTTATTTTGATGGATCAGATCTTTCTAAATGGGTTTTAAAATCCAGAAGAGGAGAGACTGATGGTGTAATTGTAAAGGAAATTGATCTGAATAATAATATATGGTGGTCTGTTGAAGATAATATTTTGAAAGTAAAAAATGGCCCAGATGAAATAGGTTCAACTCTGTGGACGAAGAATTCTTTCGAAAACTTTAGAGTTAGTCTTGATTTTAAATTTATCGAAGGTAATATAGACTCTGGAATTTTTATGAGAGGAAGTGATCATTTAAATCCTCAAATTCAAATTGGCGTGTCAGGTTCATTAAAAAGAGATATGACTTGTTCTCCTTACATTCCGAAAAAAGGATATCCTAAGGAAGCTACTAAAGTTAAATCAATCCTAAAAATGAATGACTGGAATAATATGGTTACTGAAGCTATAGGTAACCGCTACAGAGTATGGTTAAATGGCACACAAGTAATGGATTATACTATGGAAGATGCAAATCTTAAAGGTCCCGTTGGTATTCAGCTACACAGCCAAAGACAGATGGAAATATGGTATAGATCCATTGACATAGCAAGCTTCTAAAAAGCGATATTTTCAATGAACCGCCTTCAAAATATAATAAATTTGATAGGCGGTTTATTTTTTAATTAAATAATTACAAACTTTCATCCCATGATAAAAAAATTAATGATTGTTTCATTTGTGTTCCTTTCCCTCCAATTCAATAAAGCGCAAGAAACGCAAAAAAAAATTGAGCAAATCATAAGGGAATGGGCTGCACCAAACGAGTTTCCTGACCACGTTATCTTAAGTGCAACAGAAGACCCTTCAAGTTCGATTGGTGTTAATTGGCGAACCCATTCAAACAACACAGTTGGCTATTTGGAGATTGCCCCTTCAGGACCAGGACCTGATTTTGTATATAATGCCAAAACTTTTCCTGCTGTTAGAACCCACGTCAACTCATCAGAAGCCTCTAAAGATGGTTTTGAATCTTCATTTTTTGAAGTACAAATAAAGGGATTAACACCTAACACCCTATACGCCTATCGTGTTGGCAATGATGATTTTAAAAGTGAATGGCATCAATTCACCACTGCCAGTGACAAACCTACTCCCCTGTCATTCTTGTATGTTGGTGACGCACAAAATTACATTTTGGAGTTGTGGTCAAGGGTCATTAGAAATGCATACAAAAAAGCACCTAATGCTGACTTTTTCATACATGCAGGTGATCTAGTAAATGACGCACATGACGAAAGTGAATGGAATGAGTGGTTTTCCGCAGGTGGATTTATTCACAGTGAAATACCCGCTATTGCGGTACCAGGAAATCACGAATATCGTGGCCTTAACGCCAATAAACCAAGAGAAAACAGGGAGCTTTCTGTCCAGTGGAACGCTCAGTTTGGCTTTCCTAAAAACGGCCCTGAAGAGTTACACAAAACTTGCTACTATGTAGATTACCCTAATCTGAGGGTAGTCGCCTTGAACAGTAATAGGGAAATTGCACTACAAGCACAATGGCTGAGAAAAGTTTTGGATGAAAATGATAAAAAATGGACAATCGTCACCTTCCATCACCCAATCTTTTCTGCCTCAACAGGAAGAGACAATCCTAAGCTTAGGGCACTTTGGAAACCTTTACTAGATCATTACAATGTAGATTTGGCTTTACAAGGCCACGATCACAGCTATGCCAGAGGAGCAGTGTACGAAAAACCTACTTATATAGAGAAAAACCCCGCCAACAAAATAGTGAAGGGTCCGGTATATGTAGTCTCTGTAAGTGGTGGGAAAATGTATTCTGTCAAAGAATCGGGTTGGGGAGAATTTGGGGCAACACAAGATAAAAATGGAGAGCGAAAGCAGTTGTTTCAACATATTTCAATTGATGGAAATCGATTGATTTATCAATCCTTTACTGCCACTGGAGAACTATTTGATCGTTTCGAACTTTTGAAACAAAATGGTAAAAATCAATACAAGGATTAAAATATGGTTTGACCCATTTATCAAATGAGAATATATTCTTTTCTGACTACACAATGTTTTGCAAAAGTCCTAAACCCAATTTTGCATTTCATCATTGTGATTTTTGGTTTTACTCTTTCCGCACAGATACCCTCAGACTCGCCTAAGGAAATCATTCTACTAATAGGACAATCCAATATGTCCGGGAGAGCCAACTTGCAAGATCAAGATTACCAAGTCGTTCAAAAAGCTTTATTACTAGACAGTATGAATCAATGGATTCCACTAAAAAGTCCTTTAAATATTCACTCTTCGATTAGAAAAAAGGCCAGTATGCAGCGATATAATTTAGGATATTCTTTCGCCCATGAAGTAACCACTGACGGCAAAATCAATCCAATTGGATTGATAGTCAATGCCAGAGGGGGTTCCAAAATTAATCAGTGGGTTCCAGGAACGCATTTCTATAGTGAAGCCATCAGAAGAGGCAAATATGCCATTGGTAATCAAGGAAAGATAATTGCTACCTTTTGGCTTCAAGGAGAGGGTAATCTTGACGATAACGATCCAGAGTTTAGGATTTACTTTGAAAAACTCAAATCAATGATTTACAGTTTGAGAAAGGATTTTAATAATGAACAAATGATTTTTATTGCCTCAGAATTAAACAAGAGCCAGCCTGAAAATGAAGACTTTAAGAAAATGTTGGATAGGCTCAATAGGGAAATTCCCTTTGCAGCAAGCGTAAAATCCATTGGAACCTCAACTTTTGATGGCACACACTATGACCACAAAAGTCTCGAGGTATTGGGTAAAAGATTTGCCGCTAAATTCAAAGAATTATATCAAAAACAATGAAAATAAAAACTTATCACCATGTTATATTAACACTTATCGCATTGTTCTCCCAAAGCTGTGCAAAAGTAGATATTCAACCCAAAGGTTTAAGAACAGATTTAATGCGTTATTCAGATTATGTAGGACTAAATGGAAAAAGACAGAACCTATCGTTGAACGATAATATCTTGACCAAAAATGGTTACGAAATTGCAAAAGTTCAATCTTTAAAGCCTATTTTCAATTGGATTATAGATGACCGTTCCTTAACGACTGTTGCTTATCAAGTTTTGGTGAGTGATAATCCCAAAAAATTAAAACAGAATAAAGGGAATATTTGGGATAGTGGAAAAATACTCAGTAACAAGTTTTCTATCCAATACGAAGGACCGCCTCTCAAAAAAAACAAAGTTTACTCTTGGAAAATAAGATATTGGGAAAATGAAGAACTCAGCACCTCTTTTTCTCAACCACAGTCTTTTGTAATTGATCATGAAGCTTCAACAGAAAAATATTCCCAAGAACCTCTTATTGCAGTAGACCAAAAAGCAGATATCTATAAAAAAAATGTTGGAGGATTTTTTCTTGATTTTAAAAAAGCTGCTTTTGCTAAGTTAAAAATGAAGCTCACCTCATCGGAAGAAGATACTGTAAGCATATCAGTAGGTGAAATGAAAAAAAAAGATGATTTATCTGTTGAAAATTTAGGAGGTAATATCAGATATTACAAAACCCAATTAAAATTAAAACCTGGAACACATTGGTATGAAATTGAATGGCCCAAAAATGAAAAAAGAGCCCGTAATCAATTTATGATTAAGATGCCAGAATATATTGGAGAGGTCTATCCGTTCAGATATGCAGAAATTCATAATTATAAAGGAAAATTAAAAATCGATGAAGTGGTAAGGACCATGGTTCATTACACCTTTGACGATGACGCCTCGTTTTTTGAATCAAATGATGAGATCTTAAATCAAGTATGGGAACTTTGCAAATACTCAATGAAAGCTACAAGTTTTTGTGGTTACTGCGTAGATGGAGACAGAGAGCGAATCCCTTATGAAGCTGACGCTTTTATCAATCAACTTTCTCACTATGCAGTAGACGCTGAGTATGGTATTGCCAGAGGTAGCATGAGGCACTTGTTGTTCAACCCTACATGGCCCACTGAATGGACCCTTTATAATATTCTGATGGCATGGTATGATTATCTCTACACAGGAGACAATCGGTTCATTGTTAAATACTATGATGAGTTAAAAATGAAAACACTAATGGACTTGTCAGATGAGACAGATCTAATTAGTACATTGACCGGTAAACAAACGAATGCCTTTTTTGAAAAATTACACAAAAATCATTGGGGAAAAAATAACAATCTAAGAGACATTGTTGACTGGCCCCAGGCTCAGCCACCTGGTGGTTATAATAACCTGAAGCATTTTATAGGAACAGAAAAGGAGTATCCAGGAGAAAACGATGGTTATGTATATCAAACCTATAATGCAGTTGTAAATGCCTTGTATTATGGAGCTTTGAAAATAATGGAAAGAATTGCCCTTGATCTAGATCAAAAGGAGGATCTAAGCTTTTTTCAAATTCGCAGTGAAAAAGTCAAAAAAGCATATCTTGAAACCTTTCAGGACAAAAACAACTTTTTGATTAATGATGGGGAGGATACAGACCATAAATCTCAACACGCCAATATGTTTGCTTTGACTTTTGGTCTGATCCCAGAGAAAGATGTCGAAAATGTAATGAATTATGTAGCGCAAAAAAAAATGTCATGCAGTGTCTACGGATCACAAATTTTACTTGAGGGTCTTTTTGATTATGGCGGAGCGGATCAAGCCATAGGCCTGATGGCCGCAAAAACAGAAAGAAGCTGGTACAACATGATACGATGTGGGTCAACCATCACCATGGAAGCATGGGACAAGAGGTATAAACCTAATTTAGATTTGAACCACGCCTGGGGTGGAGCCCCCGCCAATATTATTGTCAGGAAGATGATGGGAGTAGAACCGCTGAGCCCCGGTGCGCAAAAAATCAAAATTCACCCCAAGATAGGGAACTTGAAATTTGCCAAACTTAAAACCAGTTTAATCACAGGAATGGTTGAGCTTGATATTCGTCAAACTGAAAACTCTTTTGCAATGAAGGTTCACATACCGGGAGGAGTTAAAGGAGACCTAATAATTCCTGCTTTGAAAGGTGAAAAAAAGCTTTATATCAACGACCAACCTAGCCTAAGAAAAGCTGAGAAAGGATATTTCCATCTAAAAGATTTTCCTGCCGGAAAAACATCTATTGAGGTTAAATGATTAAAAACAAATAATATTTCTAAAAAATTTATAAAAACTTACTAACTTTAAAATAAAAACATGGCAACATACGAATGCAAAAATTGTGGTATGGCCGTCAATGCAAGTTGTGCAAAATGTGATCAACCTTTAGTTGATGATATTCTTACACTAGACGATAATACAGAAGTTCAAATCTCTAGATGCACTGAATGTGACGGAAAAATAAAGTCACCCTCTTGTTGTGGTATTGAAATGGTTTGCAATAATTAATCTTTTAACATAATAAATTACCCAATGAAAAAACTGTTCATTATAATCCTATTAATATCAGCTACCCTAACACAAGCACAAAATTTTAAAGGTTTAGACAAAAGCCCTATGGATCGTGTATTTTATCCTGTTCCAAATAGAGTTACGGACAAGGCCATTGTAATCACTTACAGCCGTCCTCAATTGAGAGGCAGGAAACTAGAAGATGTGGTTCCGACTAATAAAATTTGGAGAACCGGAGCTAATGAAGCAACAGAGTTCAGGCTTTATAAATCTGTCAAAATTGAAGGTAAAGTTATTAAAGCTGGAACTTACACCATGTATTCCTACCCCAAAGATAATTCCACCGAGATTATAATTAATTCAGTCACAAATGTTTGGGGAGCATACAACTACGACCAATCAAAAGATGTTGTAAGAATCGAAGTCCCTATTACGGAATCAACCGAATATTTAGAAGCCTTCTCATTCGCATTTAGTGGTGACGGAAATAATGCAATTCTCCATGGTGGTTGGGGAAATGCTAGGGTAGAAATTCCCATTACAATTCTCTAAGCCCAAAAAAGCTTTTTTAAAACCCCTTTAAGGGGTTTTTTTATTCTATTAAACTTGATATGCTCTAATAGTATTTTTTAAAGTAATTTAGTTAATTATTATCCAATCTTATGAAACAAGTGCTGCTGGACTTTTACCGACGTTTGGGAATCAATCCTTCAGCGGCTAATGAATTAGAGTCCGTTACACTTGGCCTCATTGTCTGCTTAATAGCCTTTATTTTTTGGTTGACTAGTAAACAGGTTTTTGGATTAATTTTTACAAATATTTCAAAAAGAACAAAATCAAAGTTTGATGATTATCTCATCAAAAACAAGATCCCCGAAACGATATCCTTATTCCCCCCAATATTCCTATTAATTGGCTTTCTCCCAAAGTTTCTTAATGCCTTTCCCCTCATAAAACAGCCAGTAATTTCTGTTTTAGACATTTTGGTTGCCATATTCACCATATTATTAGTCAGAAGACTATTGAATACAATCAAAGACTTTCTCAAAACATTAAAAAACTTCAGAGACAAGCCAATTGACAGTTACATCCAAGTTATAATGATTTTTGTATGGTTCATAGGAATCATGGTTATTTTCTCCATTTTATCAGGTAAAGACATCGGTACTTTTTTGGCAACCCTAGGAGCATTATCGGCTGTTATTCTATTAATTTTCAAAGACTCTATACTGGGATTTGTGGCCAGTATTCAAGTTACAATCAACGATACGGTAAGAATTGGAGATTGGATAACCATGAAAAGTTACAATGCCGATGGTGATGTGATAGAGATCAACCTTTCAACGGTCAAAGTACAGAACTTTGACAACACCATTACTTCTATTCCAACATACAAGCTAGTTTCAGATTCATTTATAAATTGGAGGGGCATGAGTGAATCCGGTGGAAGAAGAATCAAACGGGCTCTCCTAATCCGAGTTTCAAGCATTCATTTTGTAAACGAACAGCAACTTCAGAAGCTGTCAAAGATCGAGAGGATTGCACCCTACATTTCAAA
>Ga0181568_10006092_pt1 | contig 10559 bp, 10 predicted proteins | sample 101ome_20_FD_133758 | JGI IMG/M metagenome (GOLD analysis project Ga0181568, IMG submission 133758) | Coastal salt marsh microbial communities from the Groves Creek Marsh, Skidaway Island, Georgia - 101404AT metaG (megahit assembly) | ecosystem: Environmental > Aquatic > Marine > Intertidal...
CAGTGCAAAGATAAACAGCTCGCCAACGGCCAGCGAGACTGATCTATCCAATAGCTTTGCTATGCTGTCAGACTTGTCAAGCATGACAGACACTGACGAAGGTGAAACCCTACCCGGTACAGAGGAAACTTAAAGCTGAACTCGCGACGGCTGAATGGAAATGGCACGCCCTATTTGGGCATCAACACTGGACCGATTTTACCCTTTAGGTTTTCGATTTCGACAAGCAAACGATCACATTTCTCTAGATCGCCCGAGCGGGACGCGTCCTCGAAACTGATCAAAAGCGAGCGGGCGCCTGCTGCCCCTAAAACCGCGGCGGAACCAGCAATCTTGTGTGCAGTAGTTGCTGCTTCTTCACCCTGTCCGTTTGCGTGAAGAGCTTTGACCTCGGGAAGCACCGCATCGAAATCGTCCAGAAACTGTTGGACATAGCCCCGAACAGCATCTGCACCCAAAATCTCCAGCAAAGGACCATAGGTATCCTGATCGACAAATGTCGGATCCATTTCTGTCGGGCTTGACGCACCGTGAAGCGTATAATCGTCGGACATGGTTACCTTTCCGGCCCTAAACTTGGCCAATACCTTTGAGATCGCCCCAATAGAAATCGGTTTGAGCACTACTTCATTCATGCCTGTCTGAACAAATCTTTCAACCTGTTCTGGCAGAGCGTGTGCTGTAACACCGATAATAGGTGTATCTGGGAATCTGCCTTCCGCGCGGATCTGCCGTGTGGCTTCAAGTCCATCCATCACGGGCATACTAATATCCATCAAAATAACATCAAAATGAATATCATTGGCAATATCAACCGCTTCTTTACCGTTTTCAGCCTCTGCTACGCTATGCCCTTCAAGTTCTAGAATTTCACAGAGCATATCACGATTTACGTTATTGTCTTCAACAACAAGAATGTCCAACGACTTCACCTCGGATTCGTCCTGTAACTCCGCAGCTATCAAATCGTTTTCATCGGCGACAGGTAAATTCACGCTGAACGTAAAGGTACTTCCTTCGTTAATCTTACTGACCAGATGAATACGGCCAGTCATGGCTTCCGCAGCGCGCTTTGAAATACTTAGGCCCAGCCCGGCACCACCCGCCCGTCTTGAAAAACTGGAATCTACTGCTTCGAAATCTCTGAAAATACGCTCTTGATGTTCGTAAGAGATGCCGATGCCGGTATCTTCAATGGACACCTTGATTGGTGTTTTTCCATCCGTTTCTGGACCGCCTGCTTCCAGAACGACGTTCACCTGCCCATCTTGAGTAAACTTGTTCGCATTCTTCAGCAGGTTTTGCACAATGCGTCGGAACAACAATTCTGATCCGGCAACCACGGGGTCAAATACTCCAACGTTCTTAAAGGTGACCGTATTTCCCTGAAGCGACGCAGAGGCGGCCACTTCCGATATGATTTGTTCAATAACGATGCTTGGCCGAAATACGGCGCGGTCTTCATCACTGCCTTGAGATCCTTCCAGTCGCGTCATTTCAAGGACGTTATCAACCTGATCCAACGCATTTTTCCCCGAATCCTGAATAACGTCCGCCAGCCACTTCTGTCGGTCAGTCAGTTCCGATGTGGCCTTCAGAAGCTCAACGCCTGCCAGCAGACCGTTCAGTGGGGTTCGCATTTCATGGCTGACGACCGCCAAAAACCTCGACTTCGCTCTTTCACCTTTTAGCGCGTCGTCTTTAGCCTGCTCCAGTGCAGCTTCGCGCTTTTTCTGACTGGTTAAATCGCGAAGATAAGCGATCTTCAGCTCTTGACCACTGCCGCCTCGTGTTTCGGATATGCCAACTTCGACCGGCAGAGATGAGCCGTCGGAGCGTCGAGCATTCGCAATGTATCGACCAGGCCCTAGAGTGATCAGCATGCACTTGTCCTGAGCCGTGTCCATCGGAGAGTTCTCTAACGAAAGCTCCAATACCCGCGACAAACTTTTCCCAAGCACATTCTTCTTCTCAATATGCAGAATACGTTCAGCTGATGAGTTATATTCGAGAACATTGCCACTCTTACCGAACACGATTACGGCATCCAAAGAGGCCTCGATTACCGCACGCAAATTACCCTGCACTTCAACTGAATACTGATAATGATACTTTTGCCGCCGCGCAGAGATCAAAACTTTTGCGACCATGATGGATAAGATGAAGATTACCAGCCCAAGGCCGGAACCAAGGACAATCAGCCCAGAGTTAAGCGCGCGATCAATCTCTAATCTTTCGTCATTCAACCGGTTCGAGAAATCCTGCGCCGAAATCAGAACATCATCGTGAAGTGATTGAAGAACCACAACTCCGTTGGACACAGTAGCCGTGTCCTGAAATAATTGCAGGAGTTCAGCCAACTGAGCCTGTGCAATCGCTGCAACCGGCATGGGTGATTTGCTGGCGAGATATGCGTTTTCTAAAACGGCTGAGTCGTAATCCTCGGCCGTTTTTTCGATCTCATTCACCGCAGCTTTCAACAAAGTGTAATTTGGCGCGTTCCCCGTCATTGCATTTACACTCTGAAACAGTGAGTTAAAGGCCCTCTGCATGTTGCCAATGACTTTATGAATTTCCCGTTCTGCCGCCCAGTTTTGATCGGCCGCGTGCTTTTTTGAGGCAAAAACTGCAACAGACGCGGCAAGAGCGAACGTCAGAAACAACAGGACGACCGCGAAGCGAAAAACGCTTCGGTCCACCCCACCAAAACTGCGTTCAAATATCTGCTTCAATCGTTTGCCTGTATTATTCTCAATCGCTCGGCCGTCACCTCGACCGTGTTTTCAATAATTTATTGCACTCTTTAAGGACTTTAGTCTGATTATTTCTGAAACCCAGACTCGATGAAGCACCCGACACACATGGGCGTCATACCAGCAGCCATTAGGCTATAAGGTATCATGACTTTTTGGATATTTTTATATTCTTACGCATATTTATACATGTTTTAGTATAAATTTTGTGACGGTGTACTTACTAAAGCAATTTCAACCCATTATTTTTATTGAGGTTTTTCTTTATTCATGTTTTTAAATAGATGCTTGCGGGTTTTCCGCCCAAAAGTATACTGGGGCCAGTAGTGAATAGTACCCACCCATAAGAAGGACCGATTTAGTGCAAGACGGCGGGCAAAGTGATCTGATCAGCCTTTTGATCGCAGACGACCACGGAATGATACTGGATTTTCTGGCCATGTATCTGTCCGAGGAAAATGGTTTCAAAGTGAAGACGGCAAAAACCTTGGACGATGCGCTGGATGTGGTCGCTGAACATGGCGTTTTTGACGTCATCCTTCTGGACTATCACATGCCTGGCATGAACGGCCTGCAAGGCCTGACACGCGCAATCAAAGCAAATGGTGGAAATCCGGTCGCAATCATTACCGGCAGCCCGACACGCCGCATGGTGGATGAAGCCTTGGCCTCGGGTGCTGCTGGCATTCTGCCGAAAACCATTCCCGCACGCAGCCTTGCGAACGCGATCCGCTTTATCAAAGCTGGCGAAACCTACATGCCTTTGTCATTGATGCGCGATGACATGAACACAACTCAGTCCGAGACAAACCCGCTATCCGCTCGCGAGATGACGGTTCTGACCTATCTGGGCGAAGGCATGCAGAACAAGGAAATCGCAAACGCGATCAATCTGTCTGAAGCCACGATTAAAATGCACGTCAAGTCGATCTGTAAAAAGCTGGATGCAAACAACCGTACACACGCGGTTATCAATGCCCGTGATCTGGGAATCCTTTAAAGATTAGGCTTCACCTTACTCGGTGCCGCCAATGCTGTCTTCGATGAATGCGCGCAGTCGTTCTACTGCCGCTTTCTTGATCTGCGAGACACGACCAGTCGTCACGCCCAAAATGGCCGCGACCTCGTATACGTTCAGCTCTTCAACATAGTACAGTTGAAGCACCAATGCTTCGCGTTCTGGCAGTTTTTCCAGTGCCAAACGCAGTTGCGCCTTCATCTGGCTTTGATGGGTCGAGTCCTCAGGCGATGGATTTTGATCTTTGAACAGGATTGAATGGTCGGTGTAGATCTCGTCCAGCGACTGGACGTGATTTGCCTCAAACCGTGACTGCCACTCGGTATATTCTTGAAGACCCAATTCAAGGTGCTTGGCCACTTCACTTGCTTCTGGCGCTCGACCCAACTGATTTTCCAACCACTGCTCATTATAGTTTTGCTCATGCAAGCAAGCATTGGCGGGATTAACTTTGCTCCAAAGGCGATGAAATTCAAACCCGAGAAAATCAATCCGATGAAAGGCTTGAAACGGATGTTTTCAACTCAGGCTTTGGTAGAGCTCGGCAAGGCCATTCTCAAAGTCTCTCTTTTAGTCGCATCCGCGGCTGGCGTTGTGTACGCACTGCTTCCGCGATTGGATAAAACAACATTCATGGATGCTGGCGACGCTGTTGGAATTCTCGGTACCAGCGTAATTCAAGTGGTTTCATCGCTTTTAATCGGACTGGCAATTATTGGGGCCATCGATCTTGGTTGGCAAATTTATAGCACGACGAAAAGTCTGCGGATGTCGCGTCAGGAAATCAAAGACGAACACAAGCAATCTGAAGGCTCGCCCGAGTTGAAGGGGGCAATCCGCCGTCGCCAGATGGAAGCGTCACAGAAAGCCTCGCAACAGCGCGCTGCGTTGAATGATGTGCCAACAGCAACTGCAGTAATTACCAACCCAACCCACTTTGCCGTCGCTGTTAAATACAAACCGGGTCAAGAAGGCGCGCCGACCATCGTTGCGATGGGTAAAGGTCCGATGGCGCATGAAATTATCGCTCGTGCAAAAGTTGCCCGCGTCCAAGTCATGCGTATTCCACCGCTTGCGCGTGCCTTGTACTTCACCGGAGATATCGGCGCCGAGATTTCATATGAACTATATACCGCTGTCGCAACGATCCTTGCTCACGTCTATCGTATCAACCGCGGACAGGCTTCGATGCGTCCGAAGGTCGACGTTCCGAAAGATTTGCTGTTTGATGAATTAGGACAAGTCATGAAAGGTGCTAAGACATGACCAATAGAAATCCCCGCAGCACCGGCGAAGTCATTTCAACCATCGCCTTTGCCGGAGTCTCGCTTTGGATCGCAGGGGAAGCCATGATCAACCAAGGGCCATGGTGGCGCGGGGCTTTGCTTTGGCTTGCGGCCATCGCCTGTATGGCCGGAGCATTCCGATTTGTGATCGGGCGCTACTTCGGCAAATAGTCCTAGGGCAGTTTGCGCAACTCTTCCAACAAATCCAGCAGTTGATCCAACCGCTCTTGCCCGAAAGTGTCTGCAAGGTTTTTGGCGATCTCTTTGCCCTGAAGCGAATGCTGCGCAATCAATGCGCGACCATTATCCGTTAGATCAACCATGGTCGCTCGACGATCTTCAGCCGAGGTTTCACGGGTCAACAACCTATCATCTTCCATAGCTTTCAGAATGCGCGTCAGGCTGGGCAACATCAAACAAGCCGCTTCGGCAATTCGAGCTTGCGTGATCGGCCCCTGTTCATCGACGACTCTCAACACGCGCCACTTCTGCTCGGAAATGCCACTAGCCGCCAACATTTCACGGTATGGCCCCATCACTTTCTCACGGGCACGCAGCAAAGCAATCGGCAGAGAACGATTTGTCGATGTCAGTTGCTGCTTGGCGGGCACGTCGTTGATCTGGCTCATATCTTCCATTCATTTTGTTGATCCGATGGTGTCGGAAATCACGGGACTTGACAAGAATCGCTTTTAGTTAACAAATTAACTATTAAGGAGGAGCCTATGGCCCATTTCATGATCGATTATTCGCCCAATCTGGATGCAAGACTGGATATCGCCGATTTTTGCGACACGATCCGGTTGGCAGCAATTGAAACCGGCGTGTTCCCTGCCGCTGGTATCCGTGTACGAGCTACGGCCTGCAATCATTTCAGCATGGCCGATGGAAACCCAGACCATGCCTTTTTGGACGTGTCGATCAGGTTGCGTGCGGGTCGGTCGCAGGACGCCAAAGACGCTGCCACAGCCCATATATTTCAAGCCGCCGAATCCTATTGTTCCGAGCTTCTGCAAAGCTCTTCTTTCATGCTCTCGATGGAAATGCGCGACATTGATCCAACACTTTCCCCTAAAACCAGCTCTATCCGCAAATACCTGCCCGAGGACATGCAATGACCAAACTTGACCAGAACATCCAAAAGCTCAGTGGCTTTCTAGGCCGCTTCAAGGAAACTGGCATTCGCAACCGCATCGCTGGTGAAGATCAATTGGGCTCCGGAGGCGTGTTCCAAACTGTGTCTCCCGTCGACAAAAGCGTGATCTGTGACGTCGCGCGAGGAACCGAGGAGGACATTAATAAAGCAGCTGAAGCAGCCGCAGATGCTTTCCCTGCCTGGCGCGACATGCCCGCTACAGAACGCCGTCGTATCCTGTTGAATGTTGCCGACGCGATCGAGGTGCGTGCTGAAGAAATATCCTTGTGTGAGTGCTGGGACACTGGCCAGACCATGCGCTTTATGTCCAAAGCAGCATTGCGCGGGGCCGAAAATTTTCGCTTTTTCGCAGATCAGGTCGTGCAAGCCCGTGACGGGCAGCATTTGAAATCGCCGACGTTGATGAACATCACCAGCCGCGTACCAATTGGGCCAGTTGGTGTAATTACTCCTTGGAACACGCCATTTATGCTGTCCACTTGGAAAATTGCCCCTGCATTGGCTGCAGGCTGCACCGTCGTTCACAAGCCAGCCGAAGACAGCCCACTGACCGCCCGACTGCTGGTGGAAATCGCCGAAGAAGCAGGCTTGCCCCCAGGCGTTCTTAATACCGTCAACGGCTACGGGCACGATGCAGGCAAACGCCTGACCGAGCATCCGTTGATTAAAGCCATCGCCTTTGTCGGTGAAAGCCGCACTGGTAGCATCATCACCAAACAAGGGGCCGATACGCTCAAGCGGATGCACCTTGAACTTGGCGGTAAGAACCCTGTGATCGTGTTTGACGACGCCGATCTGGACCGCGCTTTGGATGCTGTGATCTTCATGATCTACTCGATCAACGGCGAACGCTGCACCTCGTCGTCTCGCCTACTAATTCAGGACACTATCCGCGAAGAATTCGAGGCCAAGTTGATCGCGCGCGTCAACAACATCAAAGTTGGACACCCGTTAGATCCGGCAACTGAAATAGGTCCTCTGGTGTCAAATGAGCACTATGAAAAGGTCTGTTCATACTTTGACAAAGCTACGGAAGATGGCGCAACCATTGCTGCTGGCGGCGAAAAGATAGGCGACGAGGGCTTTTTCATCCGCCCAACGTTGTTCACCAATGCCAACAACCAGATGCGTATTGCCCGTGAAGAAATATTTGGCCCTGTTCTGACCTCAATTCCATTTTCGACCGAAGAAGAGGCGCTGCAAATCGCCAACGACACACCCTACGGCCTAACAGGCTATGTCTGGACCAACGATCTGACCCGCGCCTTGCGCTTTACCGACAAGCTTGAGGCAGGCATGATTTGGGTAAATAGTGAAAACGTCCGCCACCTGCCCACACCGTTTGGCGGCGTCAAAGCCAGCGGAATCGGCCGGGATGGCGGAGATTATTCGTTTGAATTTTATATGGAACAAAAACACATCGGTTTCGCCACCGGCCAACACAAAATAATGCGTTTGGGCGCATAAGGGAGAATACTATGGGAGAACTTGTACTCGCCGCTAAAATGACCCACGTGCCGACAATGCAAATGTCCGAGCAAGAAGGCCCGATTAAGGGAAAAAGGCAACCCGCCATTGATGGTCATCTGGAAATCGCCCGCCGCGCCAAGGCAGCCGGCGTGGACACCGTTGTGATCTGCGACACTCATTGGCTGGTCAACGCCGGTTTTCACATCAACGCGAATGAGAAATTCGAAGGGCTACTAACCTCATCCGAGTTCCCGCAGTTTATCCAGAACATGCCTTATTCGCATCGTGGCAATCCGACCTTGGGCAACGCTATCGCGGAAAAAGCCAGCGAGATGGGTGTGTACACCCTGGCACATCAGCTCGACAGCCTCGATCTGGAATACGGCACGCTGGTCCCGATGAGCTTCATGAGCCGTGAACACGACATGAAAGTCGTCTCTATTGCTGCCTTTTGTACCACACATGACCATGATGAAAGCCGCATCGTCGGTCAGGCCATTCGTGCAGCCGTCGAAGCAAGCGACAGCAAGGTATTGCTTGTCGCATCCGGTTCGCTTTCCCATCAGATGTGGTCAAACAAGGACTATGCCCCCAACGACGGTACCTTCAACATCAGCTCCGAGTTCAACCGTCAGGTCGATCTTATGGTGCTAGAAATGTGGAAACGCGGGGATCACGCGACATTCCTCAAGATGCTGGGCGACTATGCTGTGCGATGTTCGGGCGAAGGGGCAATGCATGACACAGCGATGCTCTATGGTGCACTTGGCTGGGACGAATACACCGGAAAATGCGAGGTCGTGACTGACTACTTCCCAAGTTCGGGCACCGGTCAGGTCAATGTCCTGTTCCCCGTCCAGTAAGGAGCGCAAATGAACTGGGATGAATTCGCCGACTGGGGCAAGCATGTCTCTGACTGGGCGGCTGACTATCACAAAACTTTGGCCGACCGTCCCGTGCGTGCACAGACCGCACCGGGCGAGATTATGGCGCAGTTACCGTCGGCCCCGCCCCAAATGGCTGAGCAGATGGACGTAATTATGCAGGATTTTGAGGATATCATCCTGCCGGGCATGACCCATTGGCAGCATCCCCGTTTCTTCGCATACTTTCCAGCGAACGCCACGCCGCCGTCGATGCTGGCAGACATGTTAGTCACGACAATCGCGTCGCAGTGTATGTTGTGGCAAACCTCGCCCGCTGCGACCGAGGTCGAGATTCTAATGATCGATTGGTTGCGTCAGGCGATGGATCTGCCCGAAGGTTATGTCGGCGTCATTCAGGACAGCGCATCCTCGGCAACACTATCAGCTGTGCTGACAATGCGCGAGCGCGCAACCAACTATACCGGCAACCGCGAAGGGCTGAACGGCAAAGGCAATCTTCGTATATATTGCTCGGAACAAGTGCATTCCTCGATCGATCGCGCCTGTTGGGTGGCGGGCATTGGACAGGACAACCTAATCAAGCTTCCCACAAGCGGTCCACGCTATGGAATGGATGCCAACCGGTTGCGCGCAGCGATTGAGGCTGACCTTGCTGCGGGACACATTCCAGCGGGAATCATTGCCGCGACAGGAGGTACTGGTATCGGTGCCAGCGATGATCTGGAAGCTGTCCGTCAAGTGGCGGAAGCTCATGGGCTTTATACGCATTTAGACGCAGCATGGGCCGGATCGGCCATGATCTGCCCAGAATTCCGTCAGGACTTTTGGAAGGGAGTCGAAGGTTTCGACAGCATCGTTTTCAACCCGCACAAATGGCTGGGGGCCCAGTTCGATTGCTCTGTCCAGTTCCTGCGTGATCCACAGCCGCAGCTAAACACGCTGAAAATCGAGCCCGAATATCTAAAGACCTCAGGTGCCGAAGTCACCAATTTCTCGGAATGGACCATCCCGCTGGGTCGTCGTTTTCGCGCCCTTAAAATCTGGTTCCTGATCCGAGCGTACGGGTTGGAAGGGTTACAAAACCGCATCCGCAACCACGTAACGTGGGCGAACGAGGTTTGCGAAGCGATCCGGAAACTTGAAGGATTCGAGATTGTGACCGACCCGATCCTCAGCTTGTTCACCTTTCGCTGCCCGGGCGACGACGACATGCAGCAGCGGCTGGTGGATGCGCTAAACGACGATGGTCGGATTTACATAACGCAAGGCATGTTCAACGAACGAAAGATGATCCGCTTTTCAGTCGGTCAATTCGACACAACCCGTGATCAGGTAATGATGGCGGTTCAGGTCATTCAAGACGTATGGGAGACACTCAAATGAGGTTCGCAACATTCACCGCCGATGGGCAAGAACATTTCGGTGCGATTATGGAAAGTGGCGCAATCTCGTTGACGGATGACTTTCCCCAGTATCAGACTCTGAAAGATGTGGTGGAATCCGGTAGTTTCCCTGAATTAGAGACTGTTGCCTCCAACAAAGAAATCTCGCATCCCGACGGCACTTTCACATTCGACATTCCGATCCCGAACCCAGGCAAGATCATTTGTGTTGGCGTCAACTTCCCCGACCGAAACGCCGAGTACAAAGACGGTAGCAACCAACCCAAGTACATGTCGCTTTTCCCAAGGTACCCGTCCAGCTTCACGGGCCATAATCAGCCTCTAATAAGGCCGCCCGAAAACCATACGCTTGACTACGAAGGCGAGGTTGTGGTGGTCATCGGCAAAGGCGGGCGACGCATCAAGGCCGAGGACGCCTATGACCATATTTCTGCTCTGACACTATGCAACGAAGGCACGATCCGTGACTGGGTCCGCCACGCGAAATTCAACGTCACTCAAGGCAAGAACTGGGACAATTCCGGCGCAATTGGTCCTTGGTTAGTGCCTTTCACCGATCCAAAGCAGCTAGAAGACGCTCGCATCA
>Ga0181568_10006094_pt1 | contig 10558 bp, 12 predicted proteins | sample 101ome_20_FD_133758 | JGI IMG/M metagenome (GOLD analysis project Ga0181568, IMG submission 133758) | Coastal salt marsh microbial communities from the Groves Creek Marsh, Skidaway Island, Georgia - 101404AT metaG (megahit assembly) | ecosystem: Environmental > Aquatic > Marine > Intertidal...
CTTGCAAATAAGATAGAAAAACAAAAAATATATAGAGATACTATCTTTTCAGATCATGCCCCTTTAATTTTTACGTATAAAATATAATGAGAGATTTTTTCAATCAAGAAGTATGGACTAATATATTTTTACATCTTAAAAATAAAAAACTATTAACAATGTTTTTATTCGGTTTTTCTGCTGGGCTTCCATTATTATTAGTGTTTACTACTTTGTCAGCTTGGTTAAGAGACGAAGAAATTGTTAGATCAGCAATAGGTTTTTTTGGGTGGGTAACAATTTTTTATGGCCTAAAGTTTTTGTGGGCACCTTTAATAGATAGTATTAAATTACCGCTTTTACATAATTTTTTGGGTAAAAGAAGAAGCTGGTTATTATTAACCCAAGTAGCTATTGGAATTTTTCTTTATCTCTTGGCGACAGTATCGCCAAGTAGTGATAGTTTATTTTTATTTGCAATGTGCGCATTATTTGTTTCTTTTTTTTCTGCTTCACAAGATATTGTTGTTGATGCATATCGTATAGAAATTGCTCCTACCGAGTCACAAGGATTGTTAACAGCTGGCTATCAATTTGGCTATAGGGTAGCAATTTTAGTATCTGGCGCAGGAGCTCTTTATATAGCAGATAGTTATTCTTGGGAAATTTCATATAAAGTTATGTCTCTTTTAATGCTTGTAGGTATTATCACAACTCTATTATCTTCTGAGCCAAGAGAACATAAATTTAAACTTAATAATTCTGAAAATTTAATTTCAGCAGTATTTTGGGCGCCTATAAGAGATTTCTTTTCAAGATATAAAAATGCTTTTTTAATTTTAATTTTTATAGGTGTTTATAGATTGAGTGATTTATCTATGGCCGTTATGGCAAACCCATTTTATTTAGACATAGGATTTACGCTTTCGCAAATAGCATCTGTAACAAAAGTTTTTGGTATCGTGATGACACTGATTGGAGCATTTGTTGGAGGTATTATTGTTTTAAGATATGGAGTTCTAAAGCCACTTTTTTACGGTTCGATAATGATAGCATCCACGACCTTAATGTTTGTTATTCAATCTATATTTGGTAATGATATTTATTTATTTATATTAACAATAGCATTGGATAATTTTACAGGTGGCTTTGCTGGAACTGTTTTTATAGCATATTTATCTAGCTTGACTGATCCAAAGTATACGGCAACGCAATATGCTCTTTTTAGTTCGTTGATGCTTGTGCCTGGAAAATTTCTATCAGGGTTTTCAGGTCTAGTTGTAGATAATTATGGGTACGTAGAGTTATTTTTAGTTTCTGCATCTTTAGGAATTCCAGCAATTATTCTTTCTTACTATTTAAAGAATAATATTAAGGTTTAATAAGAATCTGAGTACCTTCTGTAGCCAAACCCCATAAATCTTGCATATCAGAGTTACTAAGAGCTATGCAGCCTTCTGTCCAATCTGATCCATTGTATAAATATTGTGACAACAGTTTAGTTGGTGGAAGTCCATGTATAGCGATATGTTTTCCTGGATTTCTTTTTTTCTTTAAAGCAACTTGCTCATCATGATAATTTGGATAAGAAATATGGAGTGATAAGAAGTATTTACTTTTGGCATTCTTACCATCAATAAAATAATATCCTTCTGGAGTTTTTTTATCTCCTTCAAATTTTTTATGTCCTATAGGATTTTGTCCCAATGCAATATCATACTTCCTTAAAATTTTATCATCTTTAATTGCATATAATTTTCTTTCAGATTTTTTAACTATAATAATGTCAATTTCTTCATCAGCAAAGCTTATATATGAAGAGAGAATTAATAAAATTGTTAGTAAGATTTTCATTTTGATAAGGATAATAAATGTTCAGGGTTAACTTTTATTTTATTCCAATAAATATTCCAATGTAAATGCGGACCGGTGGCTCTACCTGTCATTCCTACTGTACCAATAATATCTCCTTGTTTTATAATATCTCCTTTTTTAACATTTATGTCTTGCATATGAATATACATTGATTTTAAGTTAAAGCCATGCCCGATAATTACAATATTACCTGTATAAAATAAACCTTTTGCAGCTAAAAGAACCTTCCCAGCGGCCGTGGCTTTTATTTCTGTTCCTATCGGTGCCGCGATATCCATGCCGCCGTGAGGATTTTTTTTAACGCCATTTAGTATTCTTTGACTTCCATATATACCAGAAGTTCTTCCATCTGTCGGCTTGATAAAGTTAAGAGGTAATATTGAATTTGAATAATTTTCAAGCATACTATTTTTAATTAACGCCCTATCTTCATTAATTTTTTTATAAAATTCAGGGCCAGGTTGCACCATCTTTGGTGGCAGCCCATCGATTTTTTCAATTTTATATATACTTTTAGCTATTTTTAAAATGTGAGTATATTTTTTATTATTTTTTTGTATAATTTTTAAAGTAGAATTTTCTTTATGATTTCTTCCAAAACCAAAAATAAAATAACCTTGATCGCTTAATCGTAATTCTTTGTTGTCGAAAATTATTTTTTCTGCAAATTTATTATGGCCAATAATTATTCCACCTTGAACAAATTCACCAATAAAAGTAGTTTGATTAGAAAAAGCATTTGATATCGATAAGATAATAATTAGAACTATATACTTTATTTTATAGAACATTATATATTGTTCTTTAACTCTAAAATTATTTCAGCTGCATGTTTGCTTGGATTTACTTTTTTATATATTTTGTGAATTTTCCCTGCAGGATTAATAATAAAGGTATGTCTGCTTGCATATTTAAAGCCTACAAACGAACCAAAACTATCATATTTTTTTGCAACCTCGCCATTAATATCAGCTAATATAGGGAATGGTAAAGAATATTTATCAGAAAAATCTTTATGACTTTCTTGAGAGTCAACACTTACACCTAAAATGTTTGCTTTAAGATTGTTAATTATTTCTATATTGTCTCTAAAGGAACAAGCTTCCGTTGTGCAACCAGGCGTGTCATCTTTTGGATAAAAATATAAAACGACCCATTGGCCACTATAATCTGTAAGTGATCTTTTAATGTTGTCTTGATCTACAAGAGTAAAGTCGGGAGCCTGCATTCCCTTTGTCAGCTCATCTTTCGCATTTGTATTGAAAACCATAACTAAAAGTATTAAGGTAATGTAAGTAAATTTTCTTATTAAAAACATAATCTTATGATATCAAAAATTAAAACTACTTGCCTAATTATTTTATTTTGTTCAGTAAATGTACATTGTTTTGCTTATGAATATATCCCAGATGTGATTTATGCAAAAGTTATTAAAATAGTTGATGGTGATACTATTTACTTAGGACATAAAAAATATGGAAAAATAAAGGTAAGATTGGCAGAAATAGATACTCCGGAAAGAGATCAGCCGTACGGTAAAATAGCAACAGCTGTATTAAAAAAAATGATTTTAAAGAAATCTGTAGAATTGCATAAGGTTACTATAGATAAATATAAGAGAGTAGTTGGAACTATTTATCTTAATAATTTAGAAATCAATTATTTCTTAGTAAGAAACGGTTTTGCATGGTGTTATGATAAATACCATTATCGTGAAAAAATAAAAAAAGCAGAAAACCAAGCAAGATCAGAAAAGATTGGCCTATGGTCAAGTAAAAAAAAGGCTATAGCACCATGGAACTGGAGAAAAAACAAAAGGGAAGTTAATGAATAATCAAGAAAAAATATATAGCATTTTACTTGTTTTCTTTATAACTATGATAGTTTTAACCAATATTATCGGCGTAAAGTTATTTGAAATCTTTCCGAATCTTTTAAAAAATCCTATCACTTTAACTACTGGTATTATTACTTATCCAATAACATTTTTAATTACAGATATTGTTTGTGAAGTTTTCGGCAAAAAGAAAGCTAGTTTGATGGTAATTTTTGGATTTTTTGCAAGCTTATTGTCTCTCGTTTTTATAAATATCTCAGTAATCCTTCCAGGATCTGAAGTTTGGATAAATAATTCTTTAGGATATAAATCAGTGTATGAAATGCAAACTGCTTATGAGTCAGTATTTACATTGCCAGGATTTTTAATATCTGCCTCTATGTTGGCATATTTAGTATCACAATTAATTGATGTTCGTATTTTTCATTTTTTAAAAAATTTAACAAATGGGAAAAAATTATGGTTAAGGAACAATATGTCAACAATTTGTTCGCAGTTAGTTGATACAATTATTGTTAACACAATATTTTTATATTTAGGATTAAATTTAGAGTGGAGCACTATAATAGAGATTATAATTGCTAGTTATATATTTAAAGTTTTGATAGCAATGTTAGATACGCCATTAGTATATATTGGGGTAAAATATATTAGGAGATATGTTAATTAGATTTATTAATTTTTTTTTTCACCTTTAAATCAACGTATTTCATTACTGTTGTTTCATATCTTAGAAGTGCCAATGTAAAACCTACCGCTCCATCAAGAAAACCTAGTTTTAAGAAATACATTTTAATAAATGCCCAATATCCTCTTAGTATACCTATAAATAGACCACCAGTTTTTTTACTAACATTTTGTGTGCTCCATGCGTCAATATATAAGCTCATTTTTTGATAGTAATCTTTCATACTTTTATATGTATCATGATAAAGAATCCCAGAAATTTTCACAGGCTTATGATCTTCAGGAATTATCAAAGTTTCATGTACCAAGGCATCATTATATGTAGTTAAATTATTAGGATAAATTCTATTAATCCAATCAGGAAACCATCCAGAATGTCTTACTTCACAACCAAAAGCCTTGCTTAATCTATTTATTTGATAAATTTTTGGTTCTTTGTTGATAATTCTTTTAACTGATTTTTGTAAATCTTCACTAATTTCTTCGTCTGCATCAAGCATAAATATCCAATCTGAGGTTGAGAGTTTTTGAGCATTTTGACGTTGCTTGCCAAAGCCTGGCCAAGATGATGATTTATGAATATTGTTAGTATATTTTTTTGCTATCTCTAGTGTGCGGTCAGTGCTTCCAGAATCTAAAATAATTATTTCATTAGCCCAAACCGAACTTTTAAGAGCTCTTTCAATAAACTCTTCACCATTTTTAACAATTATTATAATGCTTATAGTTTTCATCTTTAAGAAAATTATAGCATACATGGTGGCCCCGGTAGGACTCGAACCTACGACAAATGGATTATGAGTCCACTGCTCTAACCAACTGAGCTACAGGGCCATGTAAGATAAAAGTTAACATTAATTAAAAATAGATTATATCACAATTACTTTTAAAAACTTCTTGAATAAGCGAGGTTTAAATAAAAAAAACCACCATCTAGGTTTCTAAATGGTGGATTTATTAGGAGCCCGAAGTATTTATAATTTATAGCTCATAAACGTATTTAAGGCCTAAACCAAATCTTTCTGTAACTTCATCTTCTTCGTCTGTGCGCTTAAATCCAAAGTCTACGATTAAAGATTTAGATATAGCATAACCAACTGAAATTTGAAGTAACTTCCCATCATGATTTTCGTCTGGTTCTTCTGGTGCATCGTTATCAACAAATGTATATGTAGTAGCAAAATTCCAAGGATACATTTTTAAACCTAAAGAAGTTGTGAAATATGTTCTATCATGTGCCTCTTCTCCAGAATAATGCTCAATATCCATATATTCAAAAATTAAAGTTTTGCTTATTCCTTCTGAAAAGTTTTCTTTATAGCCAGCTGATATAGAGTATCTAACTTCATCTTCTTCGTTACCTATTCCTGCTTTTTGAAAAGCATAGCCAAGTCTGTAAAAAATCCTTTCTGCTATATTGTTATCTAACGAATAAAATTCCTTACCGCTGATAGATATTGCATACGAATCAAAGTCTTCTGTATTTGCTAACCCTCCATCTTCCTTACTTGTGTGACCTCTTTGATCAATTAAGGAATCACTTAAGAAAGTTGTATCAGCAAAGAAAGAGCTAATATTTATTTGATGGGTACCAAAGTCTTCAAGATTTGCAGAATATTTGAACCCAGCCCCAATGCGCTCTGCAATTTTATATTCCTCAATCATTGAGTATGAATAAAGTCCTGGGAAGCTATGATAATCTAGACCAACTTTAGGGTTAAATTTTCCTATATACGCCGAAAAGTTTTTATTGCTGTAAGTTAAAGTTAAACTTTCAACAATTAATGGATGATCTTCAAAAAATCTACTATTACCATCATGTGTTCTTCTAATGCCACCATGTGAGTGACCGCCGGGCTCACCTTCAATCTTGAGGTTTGTGTCAATATTAAAACCTTCTGCAATCCTTGATCCAAGCTCTATGTGAGAATGAGTGTAAATTTCATTAACTTCTTCATCGCCCTCGCCTGCGTCACTAATATGATCAGCATGAAGACGTATACCAATATGCCCATAAAAAGGTTCATCTGAGTGTGCTGAATGATCATGATCATGCTCGTCATCTGCTGCAAAACTAACACCTTGAAAAAGGAAAGCTAGTATAAAAAATTTTATAAGTAATTTTATTTTCATTGATTTTTCCGCTCGATTATTATGTAAGCACGTAATGTTATATTATAACATTTAATTGTCAACAATTAATCCTTTGTTGTTTAGCTTTAGGGATTTTTTTTAGAAATAAATGAGAAGATTGATACAAATATAAATATTATAGTAGATGCGACAACTATCGAAGGCCCAGATGGAGTATCTAAATATAAGGAACTATAAATTCCAATAATAACTGCTAGTACAGCTAATGCTGAAGAAATTATTGCCATATTTTCAGGGGAATTAGCAAGTTGTCTAGAAGCAGCAGCAGGAATAATTAGTAAAGATGTTATAAGTAGCAAACCAACAATTTTAAACGAAACAGCAACAACAATGGTCATTAGTAACATTATTAGCAATTGATTTAGCAAAACATTAATACCTTCTGCTCTAGCTAATTTTTCATCAATTGTCATTAAAACAAAAGAAGACCAATTGAAATAAATAAAAACTAATACAACAAATCCTCCAAATATAATGAGATATATTTCGGTAGCTGTAACAGCCAAAATATCGCCGAATAAATAGGAGTGAAGATCAATACTGTTCTCAAGCAAGCTTAAAGTTACCATCCCAACCGAGAGGGCTGAGTGAGCTAGAATTCCTAGAAGTGTATCAGTCGCTAAAATATTCTTCTGTTGTAACCAAATTAAAACAACAGCAAAAATAGAGCATATAATTATCGTGCCTAAGTTGGTACTAATTCCCATAACAAGGCCTAGGGCAACACCCAGTAAAGCACTATGAGCTAAGGAGTCACCGAAATATGCCATTTTCCTCCAAACGACAAAGCACCCAATAGCCCCAGCAATTATGGCAACACCAATTCCGGCAATTATTGCCCTGATGATAAATGCTTCAGTCATTTATTATCTCTTGATGAGAATGATTATGTGTATGCTGATATACAGACATCATCTTTGCCATATCGTTACCAAATAATGATATAAACTCAGGGTCTTTTGCGACTATTTGTGGTTCTCCTGAACAGCATACATGATGATATAAACATATAACCTGTCTTGTTGAGGACATTACCATATGAAGATCATGGGAAACCATAAGAATACTTAAGTCTCTATCTTTATAAATTTTGTTTAGTAGATTATAGAAATTTAATTGATTTTTTATATCAAGATTTTGAGCTGGCTCATCTAGAATAAGTAATTCTGGTTTATTCAAAAGGCTTCTTGCTAAAAGTACTTTTTGGAGCTCACCTCCAGATAATGTTGACAAGTGTTTACCAAGAATTTCTGAGATATTTGTTTCTCTTGAAATGTCTATCAATTCTTTAGATGTGAATTTTTTTTTTAATGTTAAGAATCTTTTTACACTAATTGGCATAGAATTATCTGGAGTAAAATTTTGTGGTATATAGCCAATAGAAAGATTATTTTTTTTTATTATCTTGCCACTATCTGGCAAAAAAGAACCCATTAAGCATTCTAGTAAAACAGATTTTCCCGCACCATTTGGACCAATGATAGTTATAAAATCATTTTTTTTAATATTAACAAATACGTTTTCTAAAATATTTTTATTATTTCTATTAACGCATAAATTTTTGGCTTCAATTAAAAGAGACATTTAATTAATACATTCCTGGCAAACGCCCGAGATTTCAAATGTGACTTGATTAGGCTTGAAATTATTTTTAACTGTTGTAGATGTAACAACTTTATCTATCTTTTCTGAGCAACACTCTTCTATGTTTTGGCATTTTTTGCAAATTAAAAAATAACATTCTTTGTGTTCATTGGGGTGAGCGCAGCCTATGTAAGCGTTTAAACTTTGAATTTTATGGATAAAGCCATTTTCTATTAAAAAATCTAGAGTTCTATATATAGTTGGTGGTTTCGCCGCAGGATCAATTTGTTTCAGTTCTTCAAGAAGATCATATGCTTTAACATAACTGTGACTTTTCCATATAAGCTTTAAAACTCTTTGTCTAAGCTTAGTTAACTTGAGTTCTTTTTGTTTACATATAGTCTCAACTTTTTTTAATGTTTCGTTGACACATGTTTTATGATTCTTACAAGTGCTCATTTTTCCCCACAATGATGTTGAATTAAATTATGTTATAATATAACATTTGTTTCAACTTATAATCATAGGATAACATGTATGTACAAAAAGACATTGTTTATAATTTTCAGTTGCATTATTTATAATAATGCTTTTTCAAGCGAAATTGTCGCGAGCGTTAAACCACTTCATTCTCTAGTGGAGGCAGTTGCTGGAGGCAAAAACTCTGTATCATTACTTATAGATGGAAGTATGTCTCCTCATAATTTTTCTCTTAAACCATCACATGCAAAATTATTAAATAATGCAAAAATTGTATTTTATATCGATAATCAACTTGAGTCAGCGCTAAAAAAAACAATTATAGGATTGCCATCTAAAGTTAGAGTAGTAAAAGTTTCTCAAACTAAAAATCTAAAACTTTTGCCAGTAAGATCTGGAGATAATTGGGAAGAGGATGGTCATGATCACCATCACCACCATGATCATGGATCAAATGATGTCCACTTCTGGCTAGACCCATATAATGCTATTCAGATTATCAAAGGAATTGTTCGTCAGCTAAGCATTGTTTACCCAGAAAATATTACTTTTTATAAAAAGAATGCAAAGAATATTATAAAAAAAATTAAGGAAACAGATAATTTTATAAAGTCTAAATTAAAGTCTATAAATGAAAAACCATATATTGTTTTCCATGATGCTTATCAGTATTTTGAAAAAGCATATAATTTAAAACCTGTTGGCTCTATACTTTTGGACCCTGAGATACCTGCCTCACCAAAAAGAATCATCAAGATAAGATCAAAAATTAAAGCATTAAATGCAAGCTGCGTTTTTAAAGAGCCTCAGTTTAAAGCAAAAATAGTGAATACAGTAATAGAAGATACAAATACAAGAGTAGGTACCTTAGATCCATTGGGTGCAGATTTAGAATCTGGACCTGATATGTATAATAATCTTTTAATGAATCTTGCTAAGAATTTGAGCGAGTGCCTTAAGTAGAAGTAATAGCATACTAAAATGTTAAATATTTTGTGTAAATGTAAAATACTTAAAAATGTATTAAAGTATTGGTATGAAATTAAATTTACTTTTTTATATTTTATTCTTCAGTACGCAAGCTATTGCAGAACAAAGTGATTATTCTTCTGTAATTAATGATAAAGTTGATCAAAGTAAAATCAACTGGTTATTAGATAGAAATAATATTCAAGAAGCAAGGGGCGGGACTACAAATGGTGTAGAACCAGAAATAGATACCCAGCAATCAAAATATTTTCTTAACCTTCAAGAGACAAGCAATAAAAAAGAAAAAGATAGATTGGCAATATTAGCAATGGCTGGTAACTACAAAGCTAATTTTGAATTCACAGAAATTTTTGGAAGTAACCCAAACTATAAGCTTGATAACCCCTATAAGTCATGGGGGACAGAAACAATACTTATAATTGAGGACAACGAAAACTTTATATCATTGCAACATATTCTTGTTATGTTTATTGAAGATGAAAAAGGCAATATAAAAGGGCCATTTGTTCAAAAACACTGGAGACAAGATTGGTCCTATGAAGATAAAAAAATTGTAGAATTTCAAGGAAAAAATAAATGGTCAATAAATCAATATGAAGATATAAAAAAAACTTGGAGCCAAGCAGTCTTTCAAGTTGACGATTCGCCAAGGTATGAATCTTTTGGGCAATGGGTTCATAAAAAAGGTGCGTCAAGTTGGATAAGTCAAATGACAAATAGACCATTACCAAGAAGAGAACATAGTATCCGTGACGATTATGATTATATGCAAGGAATTAATAAAATATCAGTATTACCATGGGGTTGGGTAATGGAAGAAAATAACGACAAGATAAAATTATTTAATAAATTTATTGGGACCGAATATGGTATTGCACGATATCAAAAAGTTAAAAATTATGATTTTAGTTCAGCTGTAGAATACTGGAAATCTACTAAATTATATTGGAATCTTGTAAGAAAGAAGTGGGA
>Ga0181568_10006096_pt1 | contig 10555 bp, 18 predicted proteins | sample 101ome_20_FD_133758 | JGI IMG/M metagenome (GOLD analysis project Ga0181568, IMG submission 133758) | Coastal salt marsh microbial communities from the Groves Creek Marsh, Skidaway Island, Georgia - 101404AT metaG (megahit assembly) | ecosystem: Environmental > Aquatic > Marine > Intertidal...
AATTAAATTAACAAGCACAAGGGCAAGCCCTAGTGCCGGCGCTGAATTTATTTAGAAGCTTTAGCCTTAACTATTTTCTTTGATTTTGTATTGCAAATTTAAGCTTTTCTTCCATATATAGCCTTAATAACTATGTGCTTGCTCTGTTAAGATTATGCTTCGCGTCTTGATAGGGACTTTCCTATTGGATGCAATTTAAGCGCATGCGCTGAAAACCCAAAAAAAGAAGGAAACAATGGCCCTAAAAAAATTAAAACCACGTACACCTGGTAGCAGAGGAACTATACTTCTAGATAGATCAGATATTACTAGTTCTAAATCTGAAAAAAGACTTACCAAAAAATTAAACAAAAACACTGGTCGTAATAATTCTGGAAAAATTACTACTCGTCACAAAGGTGGTGGTAACAAGAAAAAATACAGAGTGATCGATTGGAAAAGAAATAAGTTTGGTATTAAAGCGACTGTTAAGTCAATTGAATACGATCCAAACAGAAACGTTCATATCGCTTTGCTTGTATATGAAGATGGAGAAAAAAGATATATTTTAAGACCAAACAACTTGCAAATTGGTGCAACTCTTGAATCTGGTCCAGATGCAGAAGTTAGAACTGGAAACTCAATGGCACTCAAAGATATGCCACTTGGTTCTGTAATTCATTGTATTGAGCTTACTCCGGGTAAGGGTGCTCAAATGGTTAGAGCGGCTGGTAATTCAGCTCAGTTAGTTGCAAGAGATGCTGGATTTGCAACTTTAAGAATGCCTTCAAGCGAGATGAGAAAAGTTAAAGAAGATTGCATGGCTACTTTTGGTGAGCTTTGTAATTCAGATTGGAAAAACGTTGTTTGGGGTAAAGCAGGACGCAAACGTCACCAAGGTATCAAGCCTACAGTTCGTGGTTCTGTGATGAACCCTGTAGATCACCCTCATGGTGGTGGTGAAGGTAAATGTCCAATTGGTGGAGTTCCTAAATCTTACACTGGTAAGAGATTAGGACGTAAAACTCGTAATCCACGTTTGGCATCTTCTAAGTTAATCATTACTAACCGTAGAGGTAAAAAGGTTGCGGCAACTTCATAAGGATTTAAGGAAATAAAAAATGGCAAGATCACAAAAAAAAGGACCATACGTACACGAATCACTTTGGAAAAAAGTGCAAGAAGCTCAAAGTGCTGGTAAAAAAATGGTTATCAAAACTTACAAAAGAGCGTCAATGATTTTACCTGATATGGTAGGTCTAACAATTGCTGTACATAACGGTCGTAAATTTATCCCTGTTTATTGTACTGAGTCTATGGTTGGTCATAGATTAGGTGAATTTGCAATAACCAGAACATTCAAAGGACACGCTGGATCTAAAAAGGCTGGAAAATAATTTTAATAGGAAATAAAAATGGCTACTAAAGAATCAACTAATACAAAAATTGCAAAAGCTTCATTAGCTTTTACAAGACAGTCAGCAAGAAAGGTTAGAAGAACTGCTAACTTGCTTAGAAAGCTTACTGCTGGTGAAGCTGTAACTCAATTAGAGTTTATGCCTTACGAAGCGGCTCAATGCCTAAAAAAACTAATTGGCAGTGCAATGGCAAATGCTAACCATAATTTAGAAATAGAAAATCCTGCGGATTTGAAAATTTCTCAGTTGTTGGTTGATGAAGGTGTTACTTACAAAAGATGGAGAGCTATGAGTAAAGGTAGAGCTTATAGCATTATGAAACGAACTTCAAAAGCTTCAGTTGTTTTAAGTGAAATGGATGCTGCTGAATACGCAAAATATGTTTGGGATCATTCACCAAGAAACAAAAAAAGAATTATTGAGGAAACTGTAACTGAAACAAAAAAATCTAAAGCTGAACCAAAAGCTCAAAAAGTAGAGGAAAAAACAGAAACAGCTTCTCAAGAAGAGCCTAAGGCTAAAAAATCAAAAGCAAAGCCTAAAGCAAAAAAAGAAGATAAAGAGCCAAAGGCTGCAAAAACTTCTACAAAAAAGAAAAAAACTTCTAAAAAAGAAGAGACTAACAATCAGGAGGCAGATAGTTAATGGGACAAAAAGTACCACCTAGAGCAAATAGACTTGGAGTTATTGATGACCCAGATTCTACAACTTATGCAAGTTTTAGATCTGGCGAATTTGCCGCTATTTTACAAGAAGATACAATGATCAGAAATTACTTGAAAAAGAAATTGAAGAACGCAAGCGTATCAAAAATTTTAATTCAAAGAAAGCCTGGACAAGTACAAGTTGGTATCGTTACTGCTAGACCGGGTTTGATTATGGGTAAAGCTAACGAAGGTGTTGATGCTTTGAAAAAAGAAATTCAAGCAATGATCTCAACAGCTGATTTGAACTTAGTTTTAAATATTTTCGAAGTAAATAAAGTTGATATAGACGCTCAGTTGATTGCTGAATCTATCGCTCAACAATTAGAAAGAAGAATTGCTTTTAGAAGAGCAATGAAACAATCTATTCAAAGAGCGATGAGAGCTGGAGCTAAAGGTATCAAGATTATGACTTCTGGAAGATTGTCTGGTATTGAGATTGCTCGTAGTGAAAAAGCACAAGAAGGAAGCGTTCCTTGTCACACTTGGAGAGCTGACATTCACTATGGTTTTGCTGAAGCCTTTACTACTTATGGAAACATTGGTGTGAAAGTCTGGGTAAACAAAGGTATTTTAGAGCCGGGTGAAAAATCAAGACCTAATATTAAGGCTGCTGCTGGAAGAACTGAGGAGACTGCTGTACTTGCTGCATAGTAAAGCTTAGAAAGGAAATTTTATGTTACTACCAAAAAGAACAAAATTTAGAAAACAGATGAGAGGCAGAATGAAGGGTAAAGAAACTCGTGGTGCTTCTGTACATTTTGGTGAGATTGCTTTGCAAGTACTTGAGCCGGGTTGGATTAACTCAAGACAAATTGAAGCCGCTCGTCGTGCTATGACTCGTCATATCAAAAGGGGTGGAAGAATTTGGATTCGTGTTTTCCCTGATAAGCCAATTACACAAAAACCTGCTGAAACTCGAATGGGTGCTGGTAAGGGTAATCCTGAGTATTGGGTTGCTGTTGTTAGACCGGGAAGAATTATTTTTGAAATAGCTGGTGTTAATTTACAAACTGCTTCAAGAGCATTGGAACTTGCTGCAGCTAAGTTTCCAGTGAAATGTAAAGTTGTAGTCAGAGAAGGGATCGAGACTCCTAACTAAGTGAGTTAAAGAAGGAAAAGTTATGATACTTAAAACAAGAGAGTTACAAGAGAAATCAACAACAGAACTAAATGAAGAATTAGCTAAAGTTCGCAAAGAGCTTTTTGAAGCTAGAATGAAGTTTTATTCACGTAATTTAGAAAACAGTTCTTTGATGCGCGAACTTAGAAAGTCGATCGCGAGAATCAATACAGTTTTAAAACAAAAGGAGACTCAAGCTTAATTAGGAGCAAGAGGAAAATTTTATGCCAAAGAGACAATTAACAGGTAAAGTAAAAAACAATTCAACAGATAAAACAATCTCTGTTGTTGTTGAACGTAAAAAGAATCACCCAATTTACAAAAAAGTTGTAAATTTCCGTAAAAATTTCGCTGCTCATGATGAAAATAATGAAGCAAATATTGGCGATACAGTTTTGATCGAAGAGTGTGCTCCTAAATCAAAAACAAAAACTTGGGTACTGAAAGAGGTTTTAGAAAAAGCGATTTAGTTTAGAAAATTTTGCTTAGGTTAAAGGAAAAAATATGTTAGGTCAAGAGTCAGAATTAGAAGTAGCAGATAACACAGGTGCAAAACGAGTAAGAGTAATAAGAGTTCTTAAAGCAAACTCAAATAAAGCTTTTCTTGGAGATATTATTGTTGCAACTGTTAAAGATGCAAACCCTAATATGCCAGTGAAAAAATCAGATGTGGTTAAAGCAGTGGTTGTTAGAACTCGTAAACGTAAAAAACGTGCAGACGGTAGTTGGATTAGTTTTGATCAAAATGCTTGTGTGATTGTTGATAAAGACGGTAACCCAAGAGGTTCTCGTGTTTTTGGTCCAATCGCTCGTGAACTGAGAGAAAAAGGATACATGAAAATTGTTTCTTTAGCTCAGGAGGTTGTTTAATTAAGGTTTAGGTAAAGAAAAATGCAAAAAGCAAAGAAAAGAAAAATTAGATACACTAAAGCGGCAAAACCTAGTTGCGATAAAAAATATAATCGTAGTTTAGCTTCTCAAGCTTTAATCAAAAAAGGTAGTCGTAACCTTAAAGTTAAACTTCACGTTAATAAGGGTGATGAAATTATTGTTATTAGTGGTGATGATAAAGGTAAGATTTCTAAAATTTTAGAAGTTTTCCCTAAGAAAGGTAAAGTTTTAGTTGAAGGTGTAAACCTTATCAAAAAACATAGTCGTGCTCAAGGTCCTGGACAAGAAGGTGAGATTATCGAAAGAGAAGCTCCAATCTTTGCTTCAAAAGTGATGCTTTGGGATGATGAAAACAAAAAAGCTTCTAGAGTTGCTCACAAAAATTTAGAGTCTGGAAAAAAAGTTAGAGTTTATAACACTTCTGGAGAGCAAATAGATTAATTTTAAGGGATAAAAATCATGGCAGTATTAGTAGTAAAAGATAAGTATGAAGAAATTAGAGCTAAGTTAAAAGAAGAACTTGGTTTGGTTAATGATCTTCAAATACCAAAATTAGAAAAAATCGTTATTAACTTTGGTTTAGGTGAGTCGGCAACAAACGCAAAAACTTTAGAAAATGCTATTGAAGATATAGTAAATATCACTTCTCAAAAACCAGTTATCACTAGAGCTAAAAAATCAATTTCAACTTTTAAAGTTCGTGAAGGTATGGCTTTAGGTTTAAAAGTTACTTTGAGAAAAGAAAAAATGTATAACTTCTTTTCTAAGTTAGTAAATGTTGCTTTACCTCGTGTAAGAGATTTTCAAGGTCTTTCTCCAAGATCTTTTGATGGTAAGGGTAACTATACTTTTGGTGTAAAAGAACAATTGATTTTCCCTGAAATCAAATATGACAAAGTAGACGCAGTTCGTGGAATGGATATCACTATTTGTACAAGTTCAGCAAATAATGTTGGAGCTAGAGCTCTTTTAAAAGCTTTAGGTTTTCCGTTCAAAAATTTATCTGTTAAGGAAGGAATGTAAGGAATTTAATTATGGCAAAAAAATCAGCAGTACAAAAATCTATAAACAAAAGAAAGCTAATGGATAAATATGCTAAAAAGCGTGAAGATCTTAAAAAGCAATTAGCAAATGCAGAGCTTGATTTTGAAGAAAGAATTTTGATTCAGAAGAAATTAGAGGCATTGCCTTTAAACTCTTCTCAAGTTCGCCATAAAAATAGATGTTGGTTAACAGGTCGTCCAAAAGGCTACCACAGAGATTTAGGTCTGTGTCGTAATGCCTTAAGAACAATGGCGCATCAAGGTTTAATACCAGGAATGACAAAGGCGAGTTGGTAATTTAAGTTAAGGATTTTAAAAATGGAAACAGCAAACAAAGAGACAAATAGAAGAAAGTTAATTAACAAGACAACCAATGATCCTGTATCTGACTTTTTGACAAGAATAAGAAACGCTTTATTAGTTAAAAAAGAGAAAGTATCAGTTCCTTTCTCAAAGTTAAAACTGAATTTGGCAGAGTTATTTAGAAATGAAGGATTTATCAATGATGTAAAAGTTGTAAATGAAAATGATGCGGCTTTAAAATCTTTGGTTTTGGATTTGAGATATGTTAATGGCAAACCTGCTATTTCAGGAATGCGCAAAATTTCAAAGCCGGGTCTTAGAAAGTATTCAAAAGCAAAATATGCACCGCGAGTTTTCAGCGGTCTTGGAATTAGTGTTTTGACAACTTCAAATGGTTTACTTACTGATAGAGCAGCAAGAACTCAGAAAGTTGGAGGTGAAATTCTTTGCCAAGTTTGGTAATTGAGTTTTTAGGATTTTAAGAAGAGGAAAAAAAATGTCACGTATCGGAAAAAAAGAAATATCTATCCCAGCTGGAGTCGAGATTAAAATCGAAGCTCTTGATCTTGGTCAAAAAGTTTCTGTTAAGGGACCTAAAGGTGAATTGAGCCGTGTTATTCGTCCTGAGATTGAAGTTGTGCAAGAGGGTGAAACACTTTTGGTTAAACGTCGTAATGAAGAAAGAAAAACTAGAGCTCTTCATGGTTTATCTCGTACTTTAATCAATAATATGGTTATTGGTGTTACAACTGGTTTCAAAAAAGAACTTAGTATCGTCGGTGTTGGTTATAGAGCTCTTTTAAAAGGAACTGATTTAGATTTTCAAGTTGGTAAATCCCACCCAGTAATTGTTAAGCCACCTGAAGGTGTAAAGTTTACAGTAGAAGAGAACAATACTTTGATAGTAATCGAAGGTTTTGATAAAGAATTAGTTGGTCAAATTGCAGCTAATATAATTGCAATTAGACCACCTGAGCCTTATAAAGGTAAAGGTATCAGAATCAAAGGTCAGCATATCCGTCGTAAAGCTGGTAAGAGTGGTTCTAAATAAATTTTATAGTTAGGAAAGTAAAAATGGTACAAGCAACAAGAAAAGAAAAAAGATTAAAAAGACACTTTAGAGCAAGAAAGAAAATTTTTGGCTCTTCTGAAAGACCTCGTATGGTTATCACCAGAACAAACAAGCATATTGGTGCACAAGTTATTAACGATCAAGAAGAAAAAACTTTATGCGCTATTTATTCTTATTCAAAAGATTTGAAAGGTAAAGTACGTGGATATGATATAGCTGGAGCCGAAGAAGTTGGTAAAGCAATTGCTCTTAAGGCGATTGAGGCAGGTGTTGCTAAAGTTGTTTGTGACACTGGTGGAAACCTTTATCACGGTAGAGTAAAAGCTTTAGCTGAAGCAGCTAGAAAAGCAGGTTTGGAGTTTTAATTAGGATTTTAAAAAGATGAACGAAGAAAATAAAAATTTAGAAGAAACAAAAATTGCACAGGAAGCACAAGCAAATAGCGAAGCTCCTGCAGAGTCTGCTGAGCAACAAGCTCCTGCGGCAGAAGCACAAGAAGTTGCTGAAGTAAAAACAGATGCACCAGCACAAACTGAATCAAAAGTTGAAGTGCAAAGTCCAAGAGCTCCTAGTGCTGAATCTAAAGCGGCAAACGCAAAGCAAGCTGAACAAAGAGCAAAGCGTGGTCCGGGTGCAAAAGACAAAAAAGGTTCAAAAAGAAGATCAAGAGCTGATCAAGAACAACAACAAAGTGAATATATAGAAAAAGTTGTTCAAGTAAGAAGAGTTACTAAGGTTTGTAAAGGTGGTAAAAAACTTTCTTTTAGAACAACTGTAATTATTGGTAACGAAAAAGGTAAAGTTGGTGTTGGTGTTGGTAAAGCTGCTGAAGTTTTGGTAGCAATCAAGAAAGCAATTGCTGATGCTCGTAAAAAAGTTGTAGATATTTCAACTGTACCTAATACAAATACAATTTCTCATACTGTTCAGGGTATTTCTGGTGGTTCAAAAGTAATGTTAAAGCCAGCTGCTGATGGTACTGGAATTATTGCTGGTGGTACAGCGCGTATCGTGCTTGAGCTTGCAGGTGTTGGTGATATTCTTTCTAAATCACAAGGATCAAAATCACCACTTAATGTAGCGCGTGCAACTGTGAATGCTTTGGGTCAATTAAGATCTTTTCAAGAAGTTGCTCAGTTAAGAGGTATTTCAGTGAAAAAGATGCTTTTTGCGTCATAGATTAAGTTAAAAAGGTTTATAAGGAAAAGAAAAATGGCAACAGAAACAAGTAGTAAAACAAAAGAATTAAAGATCACCTTAGTTAGAGGTAGAGCTAAAGCTTCTAAAAAACAATCTTTGATTTTAGATGCACTTGGTATCAAAAAAACAGCAAGCGTTGTTTTTCATGACAACAGCCCAACTATTACGGGGATGCTAGCGAAGGTTGCACATTTAGTAAAAATAGAGGACAACAAATAAACTAAAAAAGTAGGAAATTATGGCGGAAACTTTGAGACAATTAAAACCTGCAAAAGGTTCAATAAAAAAGAGATTTAAAAAAGGTCGTGGAATTCCTTCGGGTTCTGGTAAGACTTGTGGTCGCGGACATAGAGGTCAAAAATGTAGAAGTGGTTATAGTGCAACTCCTTGGAAAGAGGGTGGTCAAACTCCTTTTTATAGAAGAATACCTAAACATCAAACAAACACTAGAGTTAATAGAAAAATCTTTACTGTGATTAACCTTGATGATATTCAAGATTTCGCTGATTTAAATGTTACTGAAGTAAGTGTTGAAACTTTGTTTGAATACGGCAGAATTAAATCTTTGGAAGATTGGGGAGTTAAAGTATTAGGTACTGGTGAGATCAAATCAGCAGTTACTGTTAAAGCTGATAGATTTTCTGCTTCTGCAAAACAAGCTATTGAAAGCGCTGGTGGTAAAGCTCTTGAAGTAAATACTTCTGAGATTGTTGCGAGTGCTGTTATTGAAGAGTAAGTACAGGTTCTGCTAATAATTTGGTTTACTTAGGTAAATAATTTATCATTTAATTTCAATTAAGTTTAAGCCATTTTCTATTATTGGCGCTAGAATATTATTTAGGTTTATTATGGCAAAAGAAAAAATCAACAATCATAGTCTTAGTATCAAAGATATTTTTAATTCTTCAGGATTACCTGAAAAATTAGGTTTTACGGTTTTGATGCTCGCTATCTATAGATTAGGTGTGCATATCCCACTTTATGGTGTCGATCAAGAGGCTCTTAGATCTAACCCTACTTTATCTTCTGGTTTGCTTGCTTTGGTTGATATGTTTGCTGGTGGTGCTTTAAGTGCGCTTTCGATTTTTGCACTTGGAATTGGTCCTTATATTACCTCAAGTATTATTATGCAACTTCTTGTTGAGGTGATTCCGCCTTTGAAAGATTTACAAAGAAACCATGGCGAAGATGGTAGAAAACAATTTCAGAAAATCACTCGCTATACGACTTTAGCACTTGCAATGATTCAGAGTTTTGCTTTAGCACGTTTTTTAGATGTTGCACAAATTGCAACAAATCCCGGTTTTAGTTTCTATTTGACAACTATAATGGTTTTAACTGTCTCTGCTTTGTTAGTAATGTGGATTGGTGAAATCATTACAGAGAAAGGAATTGGTAATGGTGCATCTCTTTTGATTTTTATCGGAATTGCTTCAAAATTACCAGTAATGATTTCTGATACAGCAACTGCTGTCAGAGTTGGATCTTCACCGCAGTGGGGTGTTCTAACTTTGATTGGAATTTTTCTTTTGCTCACTGTTGTCATTATTATGATTCAAGAAGGGTCAAGAAATTTATTGATTTTAGGTTCGCGCCGTGTTGGACAACAACAAAAAGGTCATTATCTACCTTTGAAAATCAATCCAGCAGGAGTTTTGCCGATTATTTTTGCTTCAGCTGTTTTGTTTATGCCTATGCAATTATTAACTTTTGCAGGTATTCAAAATAAATCTGTGTCAATTTTATTGCGTGATCTTTTTGCTAAAATCCCTGGAGTAACTGCAATGAGCGGTACGAGCTTAGGTGATGCAGGTTCATGGATTGCACAACGTATAGAATTTATTTTTGCTTATAACAGAGTAGAACATTCTATTTTTTACTTTATATTGATTGTTGCTTTTACTTTTTTCTATGCAACAATTGTTACAAACCCAAGAGAGCTTGCCGACAATCTAAAAAAGAACGGCTCAGCTATAGAAGGTGTTAAACCGGGTAAAGCTACAACTGATTTTCTTGAAAAAATTCTTTCTAGAATTGTCTTTATTGGTGCAATAGCAATTGGTTTAATAGCTGTTTTGCCTATTCATGCAGAACAATGGTGCCAAGTAAACACTTTAGGTGGCTTAGGTTCAACCTCTCTAATTATTTTAGTGGGTGTTGCAATTGATACGAGAAACCAATTACTTGCCTATGTTCATTCACACCGTTATCAAGCTAAATCACTTTTAAACTAAACTCTAAAATAAAAAACTTAAGAACTAAGGTGCCAGCTTCCGGTCATTTCAGAAGTCTTGAGTCCTTGGCTTTCTACATAATCAGTTTTTTGTTCTAGGCTTCGAATTATATTCGCTGCATACTCTTGAAATTTTGTGTTTTTTGTGGGTGAAAGACTGTTTTTTAATTCATGGAAACTTTGTTTGCTGTTAATTAAAAACTTATTAAACTTAGAATTGTATTGAGAAAAACTAAAGCCTATTTTTTGTAGTATGTTTTGTAAGATCTGTTTAGGCATGAAAGACAATAGCGCATCTAAAAACTCATCTCTTTTTAGATTTGTCCGACCTGCGCTTGGTATTTCCTGGTGATCATTTTCATGAGCGTTATTAAAACCCGACCATGCTGAAGCTATTTGTTTGGCAAAGCTTGCTCCAGTTATATGAGCAAGGCTAAAATCTCTATTGCCTAAAGTAGTAAAGTTACTGCTTAATTGCCCTTCTTGTTTTGATTGAGCTCGTTGTTGTCCTCTTATAAAACTTTTTTTTGTGCGTCTTCCTGTAGGCTTGCCTGCAAAATTTTCTAAGTATGTATTTTCTTCCACCGTG
>Ga0181568_10006102_pt1 | contig 10552 bp, 7 predicted proteins | sample 101ome_20_FD_133758 | JGI IMG/M metagenome (GOLD analysis project Ga0181568, IMG submission 133758) | Coastal salt marsh microbial communities from the Groves Creek Marsh, Skidaway Island, Georgia - 101404AT metaG (megahit assembly) | ecosystem: Environmental > Aquatic > Marine > Intertidal zone...
CCGGCGCCGGCCCCGGCTTCCATGAACGGGATGGCCTCCTTCTTGGCACCCTGGCCGCCCGCCACTGCGACGGCCCCCGCCACGCCGCCGCCACCGCCGCCGCCGCCACCGCCGCCGCCGCCACCGCCGCCGCCGCCGCCGCCGCCGTGGCCGTCGAGGAGCTGCTTGCTGTGGCCACGCTCGTGCGCGTGGCTGTGCTGGCGCTGCAGAGCGTGCAGACTGTGCTGATGTTGCAGAGTATACTGCAGCGCTTTGTCCGCCTCCCTGTGCGCGAGCTCGATCGCCTCGGCCGCCTCCAGGCTACGCCGCACGCTCTTGGCGAGCTGGGGGGGGAAGGGAGAAAGGAGGGTTGGCGGTACGTAAATGGTAAGTAGTGGCGACATGTGCGTGTGGGGGGGTTGTGTGGGGGGGGGGTCGAGGAGGGAAGCGGAGCTGCGGTTGGGGAGTGGAGCGGAACGGTGTGCACCCGAAACACAAAGCCCGCAACGATGCCCTACTTCGATTCCCGATCGGAACAACCCCCAACAAACAAGCAAAAAGCAAAAAACAAACAAACAAAACCGTGCGGCGCGCGGGGCAGCGTAGGGCTTACATTGGCAATGTCTGGGTCCATGTTGCTTAAGGCGTTTTCATCGAAGGCGCTCTCCTGCTGCTTGGCGTAGTTGCTGTGACCCAGCCCCACCTGGAGCATGGTCGCCTGCGTGCGCCGTAGGAGGTCGTCCCGCGCGCCCGTCAGGGCCGCGGCGATCTCCGCGATCCCCATCAGCAGCGTGCAGTTCCCCAGGAGCATGAGCATCATCGCAACCACCCGCCCCGCGGTGTTGCCCGGCGCAATGTCCCCGAACCCGACGGTGCTAAAGGTCACCGTGAGGAAGTAGATGCAGTCGCTGAACGAGAGCTGCTCCACGCCAATCTGAGGGAACGCGGCGACGGGCAAAAGAGAGACCGCCGGTGGCAGTGGTAGCACTTGTGAAGATCAAGGCGGTCAAGAGTTGCAGCCCGCGTACCCTGCAACACATGCGTGCGCCAAAATCGCTTGACTGCCGTGGTCGGTGTCTTCACCGCACCTGCGTGAAGTAAAGAATCCCGATGACGTAGTACAGCACGACGAACCAGATGAACGCCTCCCGATCCTCGATCACGTTCTTGATGGGCTCAGCTTTGTTGTAGCCGAGGATGTTCAGCAAGATGGCTTTGGCCCGTGCCACGCACCTCTCGACGAACAAAACAAAGTCATGTTGAGTGCTAAAGCTCGGACAGCAGCTGCAGAGGGGTTTCGACCCGTCGACCCCCGCGTTCGCCTTCGTTCGGCGCTTTTTTTTTCTCTGGCCGGAGGTGAGCATGGCGGGATCGTCGAGCCCCCCGGCGCAGACTAGTGGTTCGCCAAGCCGGAACTCCTCGGCTTCCCCCCTAAAATTTTCTACGTAGTGAAGTTGGGGAGGAGCTCCAATGCCAATCACCAATCACGAACTTGGAGCGGCTTTTTTTTCTGATAGATTATGTTGTTTGAGACGACGGATGAGTCCGGCCGAAGAGACCGCGGTATGACGTTCGAGTTATACATGGCTGGCGCTGCCGCTGGGGGCGTGGCACTTTTCGGTCTGTACAAGGGCGCATGCGCCGCGGGGACAGCGGCGTCCCGCAAAGCCGACGCGGTGGTGCGCGACATGAAGACGAGCTCACACATCAGCGACCACAAAAAAGAAATGGACGAGAAGGCAAAGGAGCGTAAGAAGCGAATGGACGCTTTGCAGAGGAAATAAACCTCGCCCACTGAGAGACCTTGAGAACACGTCGAGTGCGTTTCATCCGTAAGCCGGTTCGCAAAAAAAAAAGTTCATGCATGTGTCTCCTCCTGCGTACGCTGCTGCGTCATATCTGAAAGAGGCTAGCTGCCCGCCGAATCCCTTCCCATCCAAGTTCGTAATTCGAGCGACACCCCAGTGTGCCCATACACGGTGATATTGAGTGCTTCCTGGCTCATATTTCAAATGCTGACTGTTCCGGCAACATATAACACCATTCCGCCTGGCGCGCCCCGCGCCTGCGCCGGCCCGCGGCATGCAACAAGTTCAACAAGCGCAGTTCCCCATTCACTGCAATCACGATCGCTTCGCCAAAATTTCGAGCACCTATCACCCACCGCCCCGCACCTTGCCACGTAGCACCCACACGACCTGGCCAAAATGTGGGCAGGAATGAGATTTCGCGCGACAGGGCCGTCCTGTCTGGTTAGGGGTAGGGGCGGGGTGGGCTGTAATCGGTGCTCCAGCAGCGTGAGCTTGTCTGTGTGCTAGCTGCCGCCGCAAATTGAGCTCAGTAGCTGCGACTAGGCTGAATAATTTTAAAGCCCCCTCGAAACTGCCTCGTTGTGAAGGCCCCATCCCGACCCTTGATCCCGACCCCAATGCGGTGTGTGTGTGTGTGGTGGTGGTGGGGGCACACGCAAGGCACTCAAACAGAGCTCAGACATGATCCAGCCATGTCTGGAACGTGACGTAATAAGAGCCTCCGTAGAGCAGCACCGCTGCGAGAACAAGGGTTGTGATGGAGCAGCAAATGCAGCAGAGGATCTCGTGCGGCACGAGGAGAAAAATCATCGCAAAAGGGTTGAACGAGAAGGTCATCCTCCCAACGGGCGGCGGCAGGTATGGGTTCGTGTTTGGCTCGCTCCGCCCCTTGCCCGCGGGCATGCTCGCGGCGTCAGCTTCGGGCACGATTGAGATCGACAGTGCGAGCTGCCCGCGGTGCCGGAGTTTCTTCTTCTTCTGGTTGTAATACGACATTTTGAGCCACGTTGCATCCTCTGCGATGGGCCCCATACCCATCAGCCCAAGCATGCCATCGAGAGCATCTTGGGCCGCAACCTTTGCGTCGTTAATGTCGTCGTCGCTTTCATCATCGCCGTGATTGACGGTACTCGTCCCGATCAGGGGGTTGTTGCTTTCCCCCGCACCCGTGGAAGCCCCTTGCATGCGAAAACCGCCTCCGCTGTTCGACCCGTAGTTCCTCTCATCACTCAGAAGTGGAGCGCGGCTGCCGTACTCAATATCATCGGGATCCACGTCTCGGAGGTCCTCGTCACACTCCTGCTGCGCATCTGCAGAGTCGAGGAGCGACCCGCCGGCTTCTTGCTCAGCCTTTGCGCGGTTCATGACCTTGAACGGCAGCACCACTTTTTCCGTGTGATAGGCCATGAGCAGCCACTGGTAGAGGTCAATGTGACGCTCAGCGACAATGTCGTTGGACGTGACCACGTCAAAGTCCCACAGCTGTACCGTGAGCCGGCCTTGGAGGGGGTCCTTCAATGGTAGTTCGAGAGGAATGACGATGCGGTAGTTCCACGATGGCTTCGAGTCCTTGCAAGCAAAGTGAATGTCCGTGCTCTGCTTCACGTTTCCTCCCGGGAGAGACATTTTGAAGGTCGTGTACAGGTCGTGACCGCACTTTCGGGGCACTCCTTCAGCTTTCCAGCAAACGATGCGCAGCTCAAACTTCTTCTTTGGTGGGCCGAAGAGCTCAGTCACTTTGTTGAACCGCGCCTGGGCCAGAGGAATGATTTCGAGCCACATTTCCAGCTGTCCTTGCGACACTTCCAACCCCGGAAGGTACAAGCTGCGCGTTTCGAGGGGCTTGAGTGACGATCGTGGGCCGTCAAAGTCTTCAAGATAGCCAGGAGCGCCAACATGGCCCAGTTGCTGCCACTTTTTATGGAACCAGCGGTCCTCCAAATCGATGCTCGTTGCACCAATGAGCTCGTGTGCCGCTAGCGGGTTGTGCTGGAAATCACGCAGCTCAATGTCGAGGGTCGAAAGCCCGGGAATGGTGGTCTCAAACTCGTACCTCTTGTAGAAGTCGGGGTCCGTGGTCTGTCGTGCACAGTGAGTAGCAAATGAGCCAGTGAGTCATAGTCGCCAAAGAGCTCGAGCTTCGCCAAAGAGCGGAGCTTCAAGGGCAGGATTATCCCACACAACCCTCCTCGAATTAAACCATTACCTTGGGCTGCATGCTGCTCTTGTCGCTGACGATGAGAGTGCCCCCAAGCTTGAGGCGCAGGTACGGATCCGACAAGCCACCGCCAACGGGCTGAAGATTGCGTCCGCGGACCACGTATATTCGCACCTTAAACTTGTCCGCCTTGCCAATGGCGTGCATATCGAACAAAGGTGCGTGCTCCAGGCGTGGGTCTTGCTCGGTGACTCGAATCATGCCCTTGACTGTCCCGACTGCGCGCCGCGAGCTCTTCCGCGAGTTCGAGTGAAACTTGCCGCGGTAGAGCGTGTAGTGCTCAAAAGGCATGGTCTCGAGGTAGTGCTCAAGCTCTTTGTCGGCACCCGACCGCTCAATCCACCAGTCCCGGCCGTGGCGAAATTTGGACGATGACCACCCCGTTGGGAACTTGATACCCAGCTTTATTGGGTCGAGCTCCTCAGGCCCGGCAGCCAGCGCCTCCATTCGTTCACCAACTCTGCGGGCCTCGGTGGCGAAGTCAGGGAACCAACTACTGTCCGACAACTGCCCACCATCCTCCATGCGGTCAACGACGTTCAGTTCTGGGTCGCTCACAGTCGGGAAGCTCACATTGTCTATGCCGCCCTGGAATGCGCCGGTTCCACTCGAGTCCACGTCCATGCCGTTGAAAATTCCGCGTGGGACTGCGGTACCGCTCGTCGACTGCGGCGATGAAGATGACAGGTGCCCCCCGGCGATTTCTGTGTCCATGCGCAGAGACTGCGGGTCAAAGATGTGCGACTGAGGAGCTTGGTACCCGTCGGAGTTCCACGGGAGGAATGTATCAAGTGACACGCACGAGGCGCCGACAAGGGGAGTTTCCACACCTCCCAGCCGCCGGTCGTAAACGCGAATCGAAAGTTGCGGCGCAAACATGGGATTCTCTGCGATGTGCACGGGGATAATCCTCTGCACCAAGTAGTTTGCATCTCGTCCACGAGGAAACTTCGAGGGTTTTGTGGTGAAGGTGGATCCGTCTTCGACCCCGGGCATATCGAAGCGCACGTACGGCTCCTGGATATTGCCTCGACCAAAGGGGCTCATGTTGCGAACGCCAAGGGCGGTGATTTCAAGGTAAGCCAAACGAGTCGGTGGGTGAATAGGGTTGGGCGTCTCCAGGCGCTCGGTCGCCGTGGCCTTTTCGACGAGCTGAACGCCAGCCAGCAAAGCCCCAGCTGTAGGCTCTCCGTGCGCGTCATCGACGCTCAGCCACACGGGAGGCCCTGAGCTTTCAGCCGACAGCTTGGAGCACACCTTGGCCTTGGTCAGGTCAAAGCGCACCAAGCCGACTTGCACGTTACGGCCAAGCGGTGGCGGCGCATCCGAATCCCAGACTTGCAGGACCACCTCAGGCGCAAACCGCAAGTCCCTGGGAAGGACGGCGTCAAACTCCAACGTTTCGTAGAACAGCGGGCTCGTGGTTTCCCGCTTCACTCGGGTCTTCTTCTTGGCGCCGCAAAACTTGACCTTGACGTACGGGTCCAAAAGACCGTTCGGGTCACTGCTGGGCAGGTCGCGGCCCTGGTACACGTGCACTCGGACGCGGTAATGCCGCGCGTTGCTTATCGTCGCGGCAGCATTGGCCCATTTCGATGCTGCCGCATCTCTGTCTACCCCAAGCCCCATGCGTAAAAGCAAGGCTCCTGGGAACTGGGACTCCATCAGCGCCCCACGTTCGCGGCTTTGATCCGGCTGGAGCTTCTGCCAGAAGGGGTCGCCTTTGAACCCTTCAGCGAGGAACTTTGCTGCCGGAATACGCGCGAAGCTGATGGTCGTGTAGGAAGCTTCGCTCCCGCGGCAAAGGTAGACCCCCACGTCCGGAAGCATTGCAACCTGCGCAGCAAGCTCAATAGCTCGCTCTTCCTGCGTCTCGACCCACTCGGCTCGGCCCCGCACGACGTGCTTTGCGGAAAAGATGAAGCGCTGCGGCCCAAAGTCGACGACCACGCGTAGCGGCAGCGGTGGAGCCCGCGGCACGCCTGCTATGGTAAAGGCTGGGAGCTCGGATCCGAGTAGCAAGGAGACACGAAACGTATATTTGAGCATCTTCGGGTAGAGCTCCGGAGGCAAGTCGGCAAGCGCCTTCTTGTGAATGAACTCCAGCTCGCTCTTCCGCGGTTCCGTGTACACGTGAAGCGCGACGAGAAGGCGGCCACGGTAGGTCGAGGCCTCGTCCGGAAAGGTGTTTTCGAAGCGGCCGGTTTTGGAGCCCTTCAAATCGGTGGCCGCGCCATAGAGGTTGACCCATGTCGGCGGCGGGCCATCGTACGCCGCCGACGAGAATAAGTTCATGAGTCCACCTCCATCGTAGCGGGGCTGCGGTATCTTCGGAAGGTCTTTAAAGCTAAAGTATGTATGCGCGACGCACTTGTTGGCCAGGAAGTAGTCGCGGTCCCATAGGCTGAGGGCAACGCGGTTGGACATCGTGGGGGCGTTGACAGGGATCCAGAGTTGCTCCATGAACTCGGCGCTGAGACCCGCCTTACCCCGGGCGTGCACGACCTTGGTTCGCAGGGCGGGGTTGCCCGCAAACTCGCACTGTACGAACGCATCGATACCGCGGCCGCCAATGCCACCGCGAGTGAAACGGTCCATCATCGGCAAGTCGTGCGCTTCAAACACCGACACGACGAGGAACTGAAGTTCCTGCTTGATAGTCGCGGGTGTCAAGAGCGTCACTTCTTCTCCGGCCATGCCACGGGCCTCGGTGTCCTTGAGTTTCTGGTACTCCTTTTCAGGGTCGTGAAAGCGCTGCGAGTCTCCAGGCCCCAGCACCGTGACGCTCACCTTTAGGTATCCCTGGATTCCCGTGTCTGACTTGTCAGTTGGATCGGTGAGCGCCACCCACTGCTGATAGTACTCGTGGTCACGTTGACCGTACACATTGAGCAGGTTGAGGGAGTACTTTCCAATGCACGGGGTCGACAGGCCGTACAGGTTACGGCTCACCACCGTAAGGTCCATGTCGGCTTCCCGCAGCTGCGCCGAGGACACGTTTCGAAAGTTGAAGAAAACCTTCTCGTTGAAAACGCATGAGTTGGTGCCCGCGCGAACTGACGTGCGCTGGTGCTGTCCCAGGCACTTGAGGGCTACGTATGGGTTGCTCGTTCCGCCGCTCCCTTCTGCTTTCAAGTCCTGCACTTCAATAACGTGGACTTGAACTTGATAGTCGCCCGCCTTGACGCTCGACACGTTTGCTTCGTAGCGGTCCATTTGCTCTCTTGCCTGGGTTAAGCGCTCGTCGCGTTGCCGGGCCAGGGCTTCTTGTTCCTGAGAGCTCAGCGGGATGTTGTAGTCATCTTCCCCTTCATCTGACGACTCCACAACTCCAGGGTCCACTTCGATGTCGCTCGTAGTAGCGGAACTGCTCGACTTCCATCGCCGCCGGATGCGCTTTGAGAACGACACAGCCGAACTTTCCACCGGAGAGGTGTTGAAACGCTCGTCAAAAGTCCACGTCAACTTCAACTCAATCTACGTCGACATGAGAACACCAAGGGGCCGGTCAAGAGGGCGAGGAGAGGCAAATGCGGAAACAGCAATCGACAAGGGGGTTGATTCTTACCTCCCCGCGACCACCCCCGCTCGCACTAAACTGATTATCTGCGGTCAGCAGCTGAAACCAGTTCTGAACACCGCCTGCACCGCCGCTTGCAACCTCCACCATCGGGATTCGCGCAACTCCGAGCAACTTCTTCCCGATGAGGCCCTTGTGTTTCACTTTCACGTCGATAGTTGCATTGCCGTCTGCCACGGGCAGCGTAAACGTTTGCCCAAAACTCGGGTGGGCGTGCCCCCTTTCGACTGTGGTGGACACCTTTTCGCTCCCGCAGCTCATGGTTACGTACGAGTCAAAGGTCGCGCTGGGGGGAAACACACGACAAGAAAACAAGTGAGTCCTTTTCGGTATGCGGGAAAGACACTGAATTCACACAACGAAAACTTACTTTTCAACACCGCGCAGATTCCGGGCCTTAAGAACAACAATTGTCAGGCAATTCGGCACGCTCGACGGCTGGTCATTTGGTGCTGCGACAGGCTCAAGAGCATCGTGGTACAGTTTTTCCTAAGAGCAAACAAAAGCGGTTGAGTTACCGATCCGCTTTATTTTTTTGCAATAGAAAAGTTGTGATTGTGCTCTTCTCACCTCGAGAACGTACTCCAGCTGAACTCGAATCTCCCCCAATGGTCCGCTCGATGCAAGCGACCCTCCGTTGGCCCGTCCGTTAAACGGGAGCAAAGGCAGCCTGGGTGCGGCAAGAGAGTAATGGGTGTGATGCATTGCTTGTGTCAAGAAAATCAGGGTCGTTGCTCCCTCACCATTCGTCCACAGGGATGCCTGGGCACAGCATGCACCCAGCTAAGCTCAACGGCACAACTCCGAGCACGTCGAGTTGGCCCGAGATAATATTGCTGTGAAGGACTTCTGCCATGACGTGGTCGGCGCCCTTTTCAACAACTCGAGAAAAGACGATGGCATTGTCATCCGACCAAGTTGGGTTGCTCGATCGTGAAACAGTTTTAGTCAGGGCCGTCTCGGTTGCGAATCGCAACCGCACGCACGCGTTGCAAACGCCATTCTCGCTGGTTTTCAAGTCGCGGCCCGCAAGAACTTTGATTTCAACGCGGTCCCCCATGATCGAATGGTATGTTTAAATTTGTCGAGAGGTTGATGTGGCAATTTAAAATTTGTAAGATAATGTGACCTCTGAGCGATTCCCACTTTCCCACACATGTTGTTGTCAGAACCGACGGGGGACACGGAAAGAGTCTACGATTTGAGTTAATCAATGCTGGTTCCACTGCGAGGACAACGCGCGGGGATCTTATGCCGCTGGTCTTCCTAGTATCAAGAATAAGAAGGACAAGCAGTGAACGATTTTCGCTTTTCGTACAGTACATTTGATAAACCTGGCAACTTTGAGACGGGCGTGTGCCGTGGCATCACCCCTGGTTTACGGTAAAGCATGCGCCTCTATGCGCGCTGCGTTCTCTCCTCGATAATCAGATCCCGGAGGAGGACCTTTTTTCTTCCGTTTCAGTTGCCCCCCCCCCTCGGTGGGCGAGTCTGCAGAGTCCATGGGGAGGAAAACCAAGAGGGGGGGGTTCTAACCCCCGCTCCAAGGGGGGGGAGAAGGCGCTGCAAGGGGGGTTATGTGCGCTCGCACGTGCTTTCCTAACGCGGCGTGTCCTTCTCGTACGCGCCGATGTACCTGACGTGGGGATAGACCAGGCAGTGCAGAAGAGCACTGAGTCTCTCACGTTTTAAAGACTCCGATCTTTGCGTGTGGGTTCGCCTGTGACGTGGCTGGCACGGAGGACGGCGGTTTTCAGACGCCCGCCGCCGCGGACTCAGCTGAACTGCCAACCACCGCCGCACCACCGTTCGCATCCGTGTTGCCTTCCGCAGGTGCGCGAGCTCCGACCGGATTTTCGATAGTGATATTTTAAGGAGCTCAAGCCTCGGTATCGCCCCCGGTTCAAGTGAATGCGGATCTATCAATCGCTGCGCGAAATTTGCTTTTATCTCGCGCGCTGTCGAATAAACCGACTCCCCCTCCTATACGGGAGGCCAAGCCACGCACCTTCGGGTGCCGCCGCATCCCCGAATATCGAAATCAACGTCGCTTGCCGCCGTGCTTCTTTCAATTAATTTCCTATGCTCTTGTCATAGTAACCCACTTCCTGCCTTGGCAGTATTACTACAGCTGCGCTCTCCCCCTGCCTTTCTGCTCTGCCTTGTGCTCTTGCCCCCCCCCGCACAACTCTGTACTCCCTTCCCCGCACACCTCCGCGAGCGCACGCACCCCACCCCGCTACCTTGTCACCCCGCCGCTGCCGCTGCCACCCGGGCCTCTACCGCGTTCCCTCTTTCCGCGGCGTTCTCCACTGCTTCGTGAAGTGTCTCCGCAGCTGGCCCGTGCGTGGGTGCCAGAGGCGGCGGCGGCACTCCTTTCGCCGTGGGAAAGTTCGCCGAAGTCCATTGCCTTGCGTGCAGTAGCTCTTTTATGAGCCACCGTGCTTCCGCTGCAGCTCCAGCTGCTGTCCCGGTCTGCTTCTGGGCACCACTGATCGATTTTCGAAAATAATTGGTTTAAATTTCCCAGAAAATTTGTTATATTTATTTCGATTTTCAAGTTTCGTCTAAGCGGAATTAGCGTGGGATAATGCAGGCACGCGTTTCGTCTTAGTGGTATCAGAAGGGTGCAAGCCGTATTATCGATCGCCCCCGGTTCAACGGTAAATTTCAACCACTGCGCGCGCTTTGTTTTCCTCTCTCACGCTATCGACTAAACCGGCTCTTTCTCCTATGTAGCGAAAGTGGGTCCTCACGCAGCGCCCAGGTTCCGCCTTGACATGGGCTTCAGCGTGGCCTCCCTCCTCGCTTTTTCCAGTACTTCCTCTGGCTATCGCCTTCGCGGGCCGCCGTTATCCCGCTGCTGCTGCCGCTGCTGCTGCCACTGCCATCCCCACCCCCGCTTCCCCTCCCGCTCCCGCTCGAGCCCGCCGCCGCCACCACCACCTCGGCGCCTGCGTTGCC
>Ga0181568_10006107_pt1 | contig 10549 bp, 9 predicted proteins | sample 101ome_20_FD_133758 | JGI IMG/M metagenome (GOLD analysis project Ga0181568, IMG submission 133758) | Coastal salt marsh microbial communities from the Groves Creek Marsh, Skidaway Island, Georgia - 101404AT metaG (megahit assembly) | ecosystem: Environmental > Aquatic > Marine > Intertidal zone...
ATGATAGAAAGTGTTAGTGAGGCCCTAGAGCAAATGGGTACTCAAAAAGAAAAAATACACTTTGAATTATTTAACACTTCAGCACCAACGGCAGATAAAAAAGAAGCCAACACCGGCACTACGGGGACATCATCTGTAACGGTGATTTTAGATGGAGAGGAAACTCATTTTGAAGCCACAGGGAAGGATTTTGTTTTAGACGCAGCACTTGATGCTGGAGCGGACGTTCCTTATGCTTGTAAAGGAGCTGTTTGCTGTACCTGTAGGGCTAAGGTGATAGAGGGTTCAGCGGAAATGGTAATGAATTATGCTTTGGTTGATGATGAAGTTAAGGACGGGTATATTTTAACTTGCCAAGCACAGCCAACTAGCGAAAAACTCATAGTTAGCTTCGATGAGTAAAAGCAGTCCAAGGCAAAACGGAGCTAACGACGAACCCGGCCCTTCGTTCCATGAGAAAAAACCTAAAAATGCCAAAGATTATAACATTGGCAAAGGAGCGAAAAAGCGCTTAAATAAATCTAAAAAATACGGATCAGGCCCTAAAAAGAGGCGCTAAGGCAGGTTCTTTATAATTCGCTCTGCTTTTTGTTGTTGCTGAGGTCTATATCCAACATTCTCAAAGAAGGGTCTATTTCAACAGCACGAACACGCTCAGTAGCGGGAACAAGCAATTGATATGTAGGATGAGTCCACGGCCAGGGCTTGTGGGTTTGTAATCCTTCTTCTTCTTTAGCACCATACATACTTAATAGCGGTATGTTGTGACGTTCTTGCCTTCCGCTCTCATAGGTAATAAGCAAATCAATTGGCATGGGAAAAAGACCTATTCGATTCAAGGTGATTTGTGCCCCCGACTTGTCGTTTTTTATATCCTCAACACCGTAGTCAATGCTTTTTACTTGGTCTTTATAATAGCTGAGGTACCAATCTAATTCCATATCAGAAACCTCTTCCATTACGCGTAAAAAATCTTCAGGCTTAGGGTGTTTGAATTGCCACTTGTTCCAATAGCTTTTCATTCCTTTTGCAAAGGGCTCTTCACCAATTATATATTCAAGCTGGTTTAAAAACAAAGCCCCCGCACTATAACTATTTATGCTGTAGGTGCGGTTAAAGTGGAAGTGATCTGCTGGCGTGCTAAGCGGCTCGCGAAGACCGGAAGTATCTAGATATACATAAGATCGGTAAGCGCCTAGGTGGGGATTTAATTCATTACCATAGAACACGGTGTTCATGAACTCTTCTTCTGCATAAGAGGTGAAGCCTTCATCCATCCAAGGATAAGCGGCTTCATTGGTCCCAATGACCCCATAGTACCAATTGTGCGTAGCTTCATGTACAAACAGACCGGTGAAACCTTCAAACGAATCTCCTCCTCCAAGCATCATGGTGCACATGGGGTATTCCATGCCGCCGTCCCCGCCTTGAATGAGCGAAAACTGTTTGTACGGATAGGCGCCAAAGTGTTTAGCCATGAAATCAAAGTAGTCTTGTAAATAGCCTTTTTGGATTTTTATCCAATTTGATTTGTTAGCTGTTTTAGGATCGTACAACAAGTGAATAAGCGGTCCATTTTCAAGTTGAAGTTGTGCATGTTTGAAATCTGGATCTGCCGCAAACGCAAAGTCATGCACACTATCTGCTTTAAAATGCCAAGAACGAAGCGCGTCTTTTTCTAAACGAACCCTCTTTACACCACCATACCCAAAACCAACATCTTTCGGGTTTTGTAGGTAGCCGGTGCCTCCTAAAACATAATCACGGTGAATATTAACGTGAACATCAAAAGACCCCCAAACGCCATAAAATTCTCGACCCACGTATTGATCAGGGTGCCATCCATCTTGGTCATATTCAGCGAGCTTAGGATACCATTGTGTCATGGTAAATTCAATCCCCTCTTTGTTGTTTCTGCCCGATCTTCTTATTTGTTGTGGAACCTGTGCGTTCCAGCTCATTTCAAACGTAGTGGATTGGCCGGGTAAAAGAGGCTCTGCGAGTATACACTTCATGACCGTACCATGAATGTTCCAATCTAATGGTTGTCCGTTTTGTGTCAAGGATTGTATGTTTTGATACCCTATTTCATCTTTGCCCAAACTTTTAATACGATCTTTTACTCGGCGATCAGGATCGTAAATGGTACGCGAACGAACGTCCATCATACTTTCTGGCTGAAAAGCATTAAAGTATAAATGGAAGTATGCTTTGTGCAGAGTATCTGGACTGTTATTGGTGTATGTGATTTGTTGTTGCCCGGTGTATTTGCTGTTTTCGACATCCATTGTGATGTCCATATTGTAATGTACAGATTGTTGCCAATATTGGGCGTTTGTGATAAAGGCAAGACAAACAAAGGCGAGCGAAAGGAGGTTTCTCATTTTAGTTTACATATAATGGTCTAATCGGCCACTATTTGCTAGCCGCGGACCTTTTTCTGTTAGTTCAAGGGTACATACTTCGTTATAAGCGTCGTGCTCTAAAAAGAGATGATAGTTCTTTTCTGCAGCTTCCGTAAAAATAAGCGTTCTTTCCTGCAGAGTAAGCAGAGGGCGAGTATCATAACCCATTACATAAGGCAAAGGGATGTGTCCTGTAGATGGCAGAAGGTCTGCCATAAACACAAGTGTTTCACCTTTGTGTTTAATAATGGGACACATCTGAGCATCCGTGTGTCCATTGACTACAAAAGCGTCAAAACCTAAACCGCAATCAACCCTAATGGAATCTTCGGGAGTGTCAATAAAATGGAGCTGACCGCTTTCTTCAAGCGGAATGATGTTTTCTTTCAAGAAGCTGGCTTTTTCCCTTCCGTTTGGTTGGGTTGCCCATTTCCAATGACGAGAATTGGTCCAATACCGCGCATTACTGAACGCAGGAACATAGCCTGTTCTGTCTTTATTCCATTGTACAGCGCCACCAACGTGATCAAAATGTAAATGGGTGAGAAACACGTCCGTAATGTCGTTTCTGCTGAAACCATAACTCGCTAAAGACTTGTCTAAACTGTTGTCTCCGTGCAGGTGATAATGCCCAAAAAACTTTTCACTTTGCTTATCACCGATTCCGGTATCAATCAAGATTAACCTTTCGCCGTCTTCAATCAGTAACGAGCGCATGGCCCATGTACATAAGTTTTTTTCGTCAGCAGGGTTTGTGCGCTCCCAAAGGCCTTTGGGAACTACACCAAACATGGCGCCTCCGTCTAGTTTGAAGTTTCCTGTATGTATAGGATAAAGGGTCATTGAAGCTTCAATTTTTTTCGAAGGTACAAAAGCAGCTAATTTTTTGCGCGTGCTCCTGATATAAACATTCTAATCGTTTGTTGGTTAGAAAGTTATAACTAACACCCAAGCAAAAAATCGATTTTTTGTGGGTAAAAACTGATGGGTACAACCTTGTTTTTTATGAAACACGTGTAGGTTTGCCCTTCAAACAAAATTAACATAGAACTATGGGTGCAGCGCATTTAGCACAAAAAATTCAACAGTTTGAGTCACCAACCCCTATAACGTGGAAGCAATACCTTATTGACGGCCACTTGCATGAGTGGGAAGGAGAAATGGAAAAGGTATACAGCCCTATGGGACCCATTTCTGCGGAAGGAAAAACACAACGACACTATTTAGGCGAGGCCCCAACGTTAAATGAAGAGGCCGGATTGACAGCTTTGGCCGCAGCAAAAAAAGCATACAATAATGGCAGAGGTTTGTGGCCAACGGCAAGCGCTTCAGAACGCATTTCTGCTATGGAAACGTTTTTGGAAATCATGAAAACTAAGCGTGAAGAGGTAAGCACTCTTTTGATGTGGGAAATAGCCAAGAACAAATCCTCTGCCTATAAAGAGTTTGATAGAACGGTAGACTATATAGAAGATACGCTTGAGGAATACAAAGAGCTGCAGCGCAGAGGGTCTAAAGTAGGCCGAAACGGCGCTGTAATTTCCCAGGTTCGCAGAGGCCCGTTAGGCGTAGTACTTTGTTTAGGGCCCTACAATTACCCTTTGAACGAAACCTTTTGTTTACTTATTCCGTCTGTTTTAATGGGAAACACAATAGTGTTTAAGCCGGCAAAATACGGAGTGCTATTGCTCACACCGCTCATGGAGGCTTTTCAGAAAGCATTTCCTCCAGGTGTAATAAACATCGTGTTTGGTAGAGGACGCACCCTCGCCGGGCCCATCATGAAAACAGGAGATGTAGATGTTTTGGCACTAATAGGAAATTCCAAAAGTTCTAATGCGCTCGCTGCCCAGCACCCTAAACCAAACAGGTTACGACAAGTATTAGGGCTTGAGGCTAAGAATCCAGGCATTGTGTTTGATGACGCCAATATTGACTTAGCCGTGAAGCAATGCGTGAACGGCTCTTTGTCCTACAACGGACAGCGCTGTACGGCGCTTAAATTGATTTTCGTTCATAAAAACATAAGTTCCGAATTCATAGAAAAGTTTTCCAAGGCCGTTGATAAACTTGTTTTAAATCATCCAGCAACGGACGCAGAATTAACGCCACTTCCTGAGAAGAACAAAGTGGAGCAGATGCAAGCGTATGTTGATGATGCTAAAGCGAAAGGAGCAAAAGTGTTGAATTCAAACGCAGGCAGGGTTTCAGAAACAGCATTCTTTCCTGCAGTGCTATACCCGGTTACTAGTGACATGCGTATTTTTCATGAAGAACAATTTGGCCCTGTTGTGCCTATAGTGGAATACGAAGATCTTGAAGATGTAATGAATTCAATAGCTCAATCGGACTACGGCCAACAGTGTAGTTTGTTTAGCGAGAACGATGCCACCATAGCCTATGCGGTAGACAATATGGTCAATCAAGTGTGCCGTGTAAATATTAACGTAGCTTGTCAAAGAGGACCTGATTACTTGCCTTTTACAGGGCGTAAGGACAGCGCTGTAGCCACCTTGAGCGTACATGATGCGCTTCGAAGCTTTTCTATAAGAACGGTTGTTGCAGCGGGCTCTGACCAAAAAGAGTTGGTGGGCAGAGTAATTTCCGGAGGCGAGAGCAAGTGGATGACTACAGATTACCTTTTGTAATATAAAAACCCCCAACACACTTTGTGCGTTGGGGGTTGCTTGAGGTTCCGAGCGGACTCGAACCGCTGTAGCTGGTTTTGCAGACCAGTGCCTAGCCACTCGGCCACGGAACCTTTGGGAGGCCAAAAATAGAAGAAATTTCTATATAGCCCCGACTTTATTTTATCCCTACCGTTCTGAAGTGAAAGTTAGAGCCACCCTTTGAACATCACCGTTGATTGGAGGATTTAGCTTGGCAACGTTCACTTCAGCTTTTTGAACCAAAGGATGTTCGTTCAAAATGCGGTCTAAAATACGCTGGCACACCACTTCTAAGAGCTTAGCCCGAGAGGCCATTTCTTCTTTCGCAATTGCATGAAGCGCTACATAATCAACCGTATCCTTTAAATCATCGGATTCAACGGAGGCGCTGAGGTTGGCCCAAACACTAATGTTTACTTCGTAATGAGACCCAATAATGGCCTCCTCGTTCATGCATCCATGGTTTGTATACAAGCGAATACCCGCAACGTCTATTTTATGTAAAACAGCCATTAACCTAAAACCTCTATTGCTTTTTTGATTCGATTAACAACCTCTTCTTTACCTAATACTTCGCATATAGCGAACATGGACGGACCCATTCCTTTTCCGGTAACAGCAAGCCTGAATGAAGGCCCCACTTTTCCAAACCCCAATTCTTTTTCCGACAAATAATTCTTAAACGCCTCTTCAATTGGACCCTCTGAGAAATCGTCTAAATCCATAAAACGATCTACCAAATCCCGCATCATTTGTGGGCTTTGTTCGCTCCACTTCTTTTTACGTGTTTTTTCGTCGTATTCACTAGGAGCTTGGAAAAGAAACAAGCCTTCTGTCATGAGGTCTTTAGAAAAAGTAGCTCGCTCGCTCATCATTGAAGCTATTTTACCTAAAAAGGCTTCATTGTAAGTGAGACCACTTTTATCCAACTCGCGTTTTAATTCAGAGGCCAATTGGTCTTGGCTCAACCCCCGCAAGTAATTTTGATTAAACCACTTCCCTTTTTCAAAATCAAACTTAGCGCCAGATTTGGAGACCTTGCTTAGATCAAACGCACTAATTAATTCTGTCAAGTTAAAAATTTCTTGTTCTGTACCCGGATTCCAGCCAAGTAGCGCAAGCATATTGATGAATGCTTCTGGGTAAAACCCAAATTCGCGGTAGCCGCTTGCAGACTCTCCTGTTTCTTGGTTGTTCCAGTCTATCGGAAACACAGGAAACCCTAGTCTATCACCGTCTCTTTTGCTTAATTTACCTGGACCGTCTGGCTTTAACAATAAAGGAAGGTGTGCAAACGCCGGGCAGCTCCATCCAAACGCCTCATACAGCATTACGTGAAGTGGAGCGGAGGGCAACCACTCTTCTCCTCGAATCACATGAGTAATTCCCATTAAATGATCGTCTACAATGTTTGCTAAGTGGTAGGTTGGCATACCGTCCGCTTTGAACAAAACCTTGTCGTCCATATTGTTGGTATTTACGCTTACCCAACCACGGATAGCGTCTTCAAAGCGTACCTCATGATCTCTTGGCAATTTGATGCGCACAACATAAGGTTCACCGGCGGCCATTTTAGCGGCCACCTCGTCTTTGGGCAGCGTCAATGAATTTTTCATGTTGCCGCGCGTGATATAATTGTATTGCCAATTTGCTGCTCCTGCTTCTTTTGCCATTTGTCTCATGGCATCAAGTTCGTCCGCGCTGTCAAAAGCGATATAAGCCTTTTCCGCATCCAATAGCCGATCTGCGTATTCGCGGTATATTTCTTTTCGTTCGCTTTGACGGTATGGCCCGTTTCCGCGATCTTCTCCACCAATTCCTTCATCTGGGCTGATTCCACACCATGCCAAAGATTCAACGATATATTTTTCTGCACCAGGAACAAACCGTGTCTGGTCTGTATCTTCAATGCGCAACAAGAAATCACCACCGTGTTTCTTGGCAAATAAATAGTTATATAATGCAGTGCGTACTCCACCTATGTGTAATGGCCCCGTTGGAGACGGAGCGAAACGAACGCGTACGTTTGAACTCATTGTCCTGTCATTTGAATTGGTGCAAATGTACAATCGCTTAAACCATTAGGAAACACTAACTTTGTTATTATAAACACATGTAAAATATGTACCCAGAAGATATGATTGCGCCCATGCGCGCAGAACTTGCAAATAGCGGATATACAGAAACAAAAACACCAGAAGAGGTTGTTTCTTCGATAACAGCACAGGGGACTACCTTGGTTGTTGTAAATTCTTTTTGTGGCTGTGCAGCAGGATCTGCCCGTCCTGCGGCTATAGCTGCTGCCAAGTCAGAGGTTAAACCAGACCGAATGATAACGGTTTTTGCAGGAAACGACAAAGCGGCCGTGGATGAGGCCAGAAAACACATGTTGCCCTTTCCTCCTTCATCACCATCAATGGCGTTGTTTAAGAACGGGGAGTTGGTTCATATGATAGAACGTCACCACATAGAAGGCAGAACGGCTCAAATGATTGCGGGTAATTTGCTAGGCGCTTTCGAAGAGCATTGCAAATAACTCATAACACCTAGTCATGGATAAAAGTAAAAATATAGAGACCCTGGCCATTCATGGTGGTCAGCACGCTGACCCTACCACGGGAGCGGTTATGCCTCCAATCTACCAGACATCAACCTATGTTCAAGAGTACCCTGGTAAACACAAGGGTTTTGAATACAGCAGAAGCCAGAACCCAACGCGTTTTGCTTTGGAAAGGTCCATAGCCTCCTTAGAGGGCGGAAAATTTGGTGCAGCCTTTGGCTCTGGGCTTGCCGCTATTGACTGCTTATTGAAGTTTTTGAAACCCGGTGATGAAATAGTTGCTTGTAACGATCTCTACGGCGGTACGTACCGACTGTTTACAAAGGTTTTTTCAGAATACGGCTTGAAGTTCACATTTGTGGACATGTCCAATGACAATTGGGACGCGGCAATTAGTTCAAACACCAAAATGGTATGGATGGAAACACCAACGAACCCCATGCTTAACGTCTTGGATATTGCGGCTGTTTCCAAAAAGGCAAAATCCGCAGGAGCCATGATGGTTGTTGACAACACGTTTGCGACCCCGTATTTGCAGAAGCCGCTTGACCTTGGGGCAGATGTTGTTATGCATAGCGGAACCAAATACCTTGGCGGGCACAGTGACGTTGTACTAGGACTATTAGCTACTTCCAATAAAGAGATAGCGGACAAGATGTACTTTATTCAAAATGCCTCTGGGGCAATTTTGGGACCAATGGATAGTTTTATTGCCTTAAGAGGTATAAAAACACTTCACGTTCGCATGGATAGACATTGCGAAAACGGCGCTGCGGTGGCAGAGTTTTTGGCGGCTCACCCAGCGGTTGATAAGGTGTATTGGCCAGGATTAAAAAACCATAATGGACATGAGGTTGCAAAACGCCAAATGAAAAAATTTGGCGGTATGGTAAGCTTCACCGTAAAAGGAGCGGGTTTTGAAAAAACCGCAGACGTTGTGAGCTCATTTGAGGTGTTTACCTTGGCAGAGAGTTTAGGGGGAGTGGAGTCTTTAGCTGGACACCCGGCGTCCATGACACATGCATCCATTCCCAAAGAAGAAAGAGAAAAAGTGGGGGTAACGGATAATTTGATCCGTTTATCTGTAGGCATTGAGCACATAGATGATTTGATTGCAGACCTAGCAGAAGCCCTAGACAAATAGAACAAGATGAATAATAAATTTGCGGTTATTGGTTTGGGCGTATTTGGCTCAGCAATCGCCAGAAAGTTATCAGAACGCGGGGCCGACGTAATGGCTATTGACGAGAACGAGGAACGCGTACAGCTCATTTCTCAAGACGTTGCGTTTGCGGTTCAGTTAGACGCTACTAATTCTGCAGCATTAGAGAGCCAAAACCTTAAAGAGGTTGATGCTGTGGTAGTCAGCATTGGGTCTAGTTTTCAGGAAATGCTCTTGTGCGTGTTTCAGCTTCAAGAGATAGGAGTAAAGAAAATTATCGCCAGAGCCCAAGGCGCGGTCCAATTTAAAATATTGGAAAAAATGGACGTTGATGAAATTCTAAGTCCAGAGCTTGAGGTTGCTAATAATGTTGCAGAGCAATTGACCAACCCAGGCGTTAAAATGTGCTTACAATTACCAGATGATTACGAAATTATTGAGGTAGAAGCGCCGTCTAAAATCATAGGCCGCACTCTTGAAGACATAGGCCTTCGTAAGAAATACAACTTAAATATGGTTACCGTGCTAAAGAAGACTGTTTCAAAAGACGGCGCAGAAGAGCATATAGAACACCACATTTATGGTGTCCCCGGACCGGACAGCACGGTTAGCGAAGGAGACATTTTGGTTCTTTTTGGTTTAGACAGTGATATAAATCGATTCATTGAAATCAACGCTTAGTGCACAAGGGCAACATCATAATTACGGGTGTTAGTTCAGGAATAGGTCGTGCTATAGCCCGAGCTGCTTTGTCTGAAGGATATGTTGTTCAGGGCATTGGTCGTACGGCTCCAAGCGGTTTGGAAAACAATTCAAAATGGAGGTTTACCGCTTGTGATTTAACGGATTTAAAGTCTATAGATGAGTTAGACCTTTGCTTAGGCGAAAACAATATACTCATCAACAACGCTGGTACGTTAGGGCCTATCATGTCGGGTGAAAAAATAGACACAGCGTCTATTGATTACTGTTTCCGGCTTAATGTTACCGCCCCAATTCGTTTAACAGCAAGGTTCTTGAGCGAATCAACCGGGGAACAACAGGTTTACTTTACAGGATCAGGAGCAGCTGAGCATCCCATATCTGGTTGGTCGGCATACTGCGCTTCAAAAGCATCCATACATATGTATGCCAGGGTATTAAGTCAAGAACATCCAAACATCCCCATACATGTTTTTAAACCAGGGAAGGTGGATACGCCAATGCAAGAGACCATAAGAAACACAAACAAGGAGGATTTTCCCGCGGTTTCTGCGTTTATCGCAGAACATGAATCGGGTAATTTGATAAAACCGGAAAGCGTTGCGGAAGAATTACTGCACGTAATACAATTAAAAGAAAAACCCGAAGTGGTTTTTTCTACATCACCTATCTAACACTTACATATGAGAAGAGTAATTTTTGCGTTAAGCACAGTATTTATGGTAATATCTTGCCAGAACAATCCAACCCCAACCGCCCAGTTTATTAGACAAGATATTGTTGGTGAATGGACCATGACCCAGGTTGCCTACAGCGGTGAAATGCCCAACCCGTTAAACCCGTCTGCGTTGGTGCAGTTCTCAGGCTTGGGCACTCAGCTATCGGGGAAAGTAAATATTTATGAAATGCCAGACACAGGCAATATTGATATTTCATTTGTTGCAGATTTGAGTTCGATTCAAGTCCCGGTGTCGTTGGAAAGTTCGGGTTCATGGACGCTTACGAATAATGACAGTACCTTAGTTTTAGATAACGATAGCGTGAGCTTCAA
>Ga0181568_10006109_pt1 | contig 10548 bp, 10 predicted proteins | sample 101ome_20_FD_133758 | JGI IMG/M metagenome (GOLD analysis project Ga0181568, IMG submission 133758) | Coastal salt marsh microbial communities from the Groves Creek Marsh, Skidaway Island, Georgia - 101404AT metaG (megahit assembly) | ecosystem: Environmental > Aquatic > Marine > Intertidal...
CACTTTAATCCGTCCGGGCATGCGCTTGTGGCAGAAGTTTTATTAGGACTTTCTTATTAACACTTTGCGACGAGAACGGGGACACCATTTATTCTATATTTCCATACCCCCATACCCCATCCACGAGGAGCGTAAGGGGTATATATGTATATGCCCATACATTTTTTAGAGCCTCAGTTTTGTCCAAAATGACAAATTTTTAAAGTCATTGTTTTGGGTTAGGGTGTAGGACTAGAGTGTCTGCAAAACAAAGCCTTTATAGTGTATCCACACATACAAAAAGACCAAAAGCCAAATTAATACTCTTAGTACATGTATGGATTAATATATATCATCCTCATCCATATCACTTAGACTCAAATGATGTTGCACAGAGTTATGCTGATAATCATCATTGTAGTCAGTATGATAAGTATCACTAATAGAGTTTTTTAACACATTCCGATCAACTTTTAAAGTAGCATCAAGTAGTCTTTCCTCAGCATCATATACCTCAATTGTAATTAAGGAAGTACGATACTTTTTACGCCTATCATAGATGAATGGGTATTGTTCTAATCCAAACATATCGCATAGTTGTTTGTTCAATTCAGATACTCTACTCGTTACTTGGTCATTTCTTTTAATACAATAGCCATCATGAAACTCTTTAACGATTTCAAGTTTCAATCCATTCCAACCAATATCTGTTAATGTGAATGGTTGTGAGGTAGAAGAACCTTTCTTTTGAAACTCTATTCTATATGCATGTACTTTGATAAGTAGTTCAGACCAATCATCTATTTTAATTTTAGACTCTGGCTCTTTCTTTGGTTTCTTGGGAATGGTATAAACAATGTTTACTGATTCAGTTGGCAAAGTAAAGTTATTAGATAACCAATAAATCCCTGACCTTTGAACCATTAAACTTTCAATGTAATTGGCTACCCATATTAATGAGGCTTTCTGAAACTCATTTAATGTAGGGTCTACACTTTGTTCAATAGCCAAGTTCTTGAAACTATTAAGTTCTTCAAGGTCTAATGTGTTTAAATGGGATAAATCATTTCCCATTATTTTTTCTATTTCTGTCATAATTGACGCTCCATCCTATTTGGTATGTGGCAGTTAAACTATGTTTGGACTTCGCTTTGGATGTCCAATCAACAAACTCTTTCTAAAAAAGCAATATCACTAAACGATTACTACTCTTTCATTATCATAGTTTGTGAAAATTATTGGGGAACTAGATGTCCCATCGAGATTATCTATTGAAATAGCTTCATGATATCTACCTTGCCTAATATAACATATATCTCCTGAGGACATAACGCTAGCAGCTTTTCCAATAGTTTTAAATGGAGCACCTATATTTAGCCCGTTATTTGTATCATTCCCATAAGAAACAGCAACATAGTAATTTGTACCACTAATGAAAGATTTTGTGATAATTATAAATATTATATTTGCAAATATTTTCATTTAAAATAGTCGTAATTGATAATTGAAAGATAATAATATTAAATTTTATTATATATTTTAAGACAGAATAAATGTACTCATAAATATATTTATCGATGTATATTAACAATACGTTAGTTAATTTTATCAACATGACCAGGCTTACATTTGGTTTCTTGCTCTTGATTAAAGGGTTGCAAATTTTATAAAAAAAGGTTTTAAAATTCAAATCAGTTTTTAGTTCACCTTTTATTTTCATTAAATTAATAATTGTATTAACATTATTTAAATAACTGATCTCAATCCTAAAATGTATCATAAAAAAATAGAAAAATGGATGTTTAAAAAAATTGAATTATGGGTTCTACTCATAGTTATTTTTGCAGGCATAATTTTTGCATTTTCATTTGGTGTATTAGTTAGGCAAGAAATAGAAGGTATTACCAAAGCAGGAAATATTGATATATCATATTTAACAAAACCAGCCGCTAGAATTGCAAGGCTGCCTGAAAAATTGGCTTATCATATTTTTAAGAACAACCCTTTTATAGTTAGTGATCCATGGGATGAAAAAAGAAAATTTAATGATCAAACCGGTTTTGTTGGAGCTCCTAATTTTAAGGAATCTTATATTCTCCTGTCAACTTATGATGGTAATCTTGAAGATGGAAAAGTTGAACTTATAGACTTAACAAATTTTAAAGTATTGCATACTTGGAATCCTGATATTAATGCTTTTAACGATTTAGTAGATAACATTGAAAAATTCAAATATCTTAATAGAGATGATCATGATTCTAGAAAAATTTTAATGCATCCAAATCTTACCAATGACTTTGGATTATTATTTGGATGGAATGCACCCATAAGAAAAATAGATGCTTGCTCTGATTTAATTTTTCAAAATACTCATAATAGATTTCATCACTCTATTGAATTAGATGTGGAAGGTAATATTTGGGCACCTACTTTGATGACCCCTCCCAGTTTACCATTTGAAAAAGTTGGAAATAGTTTTAAAGATGACGCAATTGTTAAAATGTCTGCAGAAGGCGATATAATTTTTGAAAAATCTGTAGCTAGAATATTTATCGAAAATGGCCTAGAGTATCTTTTATTTTCAATAGGAGGCAAAGGTGGGAACGAGAACTTTAATACTGACCCTACTCATTTAAATGATATCCAACCCGTAGATTTTGATGGAAATCATTGGAAAAAAGGAGATGTTTTCCTGTCTCTTCGAAATCTTTCTATGGTTTTATTATATCGGCCATCAACTAATGAAATAATTTGGAAAGGGACAGGGCCCTTTTCCCAACAGCATGATGTAGATATATTAGATGACCATAGAATTTCTGTTTTTAATAATAACACAAAAATCTTTAAAAATGGTTCTGTTGTTAATGGAAATAATGAAGTTATAATATATGATTTTGACACTAATGAATATTCATTCTATCTTAAAGAAAGTCTTATAGAAAATGATGTAAGGACCATATATCAAGGTACCTGCCAAATCTTAACAAACGGAGATTTATTTGTTGAAGAAACACTCGGAGGTAGAACACTTTACTTTAATGCTGATGGATCTTTAAGGTGGTCGCATGTAAATAGTGCAGATGATGGATCATTGTACCATGTTGGATGGTCAAGGATTTTATACACTCAAGACGAAATAATGCTTGTAAAAAAGTTCCTAGGAACTAAAATAAACTGCAATGATTAAAATTTAAAATTTAAGTTTGTTCAATAATTTTTTATAATTTTAAATAAGGATACGCACAATGCTAAAATTATTATTTATAATAACTATATTAATGTTTTTCAATCCAATTTATCCTTATATCGGTCCTGGAGCAAGTGGGGGAATGATTGCAACAATCCTTGGAATAATAGGTTCTGTTCTTCTTGCTATTTTTGGTATCCTCTACTATCCAATAAAAAGGTTCCTGAAGAATCGAAAAAAGAAAAAATAATACACATTTAATCATATGTTGGTTCACATTGCATTAATTGTTTGTTGTGTAATATCAGTTGAATGGACATTTAAATCTAATTTTAAACTAATTCTTAACTCCCTAACAATTATTTCAAAAAAAGTCTTTAAAGTTTTAAAATCAAAAAGCATAAGTGATTGTTGGAAAGAAAAGGTCATTCCATTTTATGCTATTTCCATGTTCAAGTATTCAATTAAATCATTTTGTATCCTTTTTTTAATTATAATTATTTTCTCTTTGCCAAGTTTTTTAATAGATGATTTTATCTACCACTCCATATCAATATTTGGGATTATTGAATCAATTGTTTTTTGTGCAGTTTATTTAAAAATAAGGAAAATTGTTTTTTGAGTAGGTATTCTTCATCTCAAAAGTTGCTACATATAATTGCTTTATCTTCATCATTTTTAAGAGAAGCTTTTTTTGATTTAGAAAAGTCATTTTTTTTAAATGAAGATTTTGAAATTGATTCTAGACATGTTTTTATTTCAGGTATGGCAAGGTCAGGTACAACTATTTTATTAAATGCTATTTATGAGACTAATGAGTTTGCTTCTTTGACATACAAGGATATGCCTTTCATCCTTTCACCAAATATTTGGTCAAAATTAAGTAAAAATAACGCTTTAGAAGAAAAACAAGAAAGGGCTCACAATGATGGTATAAAAATAGACACAAATTCTCCTGAGGCTTTTGAAGAAGTATTTTGGAAAACTTTTGATGATTCTGATTCCGATAGCTACAAAGAGTTTACGTATTTTGTTCAATTATTATGTCTGAAATACAAAAAAAAACGATATTTAAGTAAAAATAATCAAAATATAAAAAGAATCAATCATCTAATAAACAACTATCCTAATTCAAAAATAATCGTCCCATTTAGAGAACCATTACAGCATTCTTTTAGCTTATTTACTCAGCACAAAAAATTTATCTCTCTTCAAAAAAATGATAAGTTTATAAGAAAGTATATGTCATTGATTGGTCATAGCGAGTTTGGTCTAGATTACATTCCGCAGATTGATAAAAATCTAAAGTATTCTGATACCCATAATATCGACCACTGGCTTGAGCAATGGTATCTAACTCATAATATGTTTATACAATTTCTAAACAGTTCTCAAGTTCTCTTTGTTTGTTATGAAGAGTTATGTAAAAATCACTTTTTCTATAAATCGATATTAGATTTCATTGATATTAATTTTGTACATGATTTTAATTTTAGCCTATCTAAAAAAGAAATTAATCTAGAATATGATTCAGACTTATACAATAAATGTTTAGAGTCCTACAACAAACTAAAGATACAAATGTGAATTTATCTCCCAATACCTCCATCCATAGTCAAACATATGGGTATATATAATACTGCCAATACAAATTTTATTGACGGGGGTTTTTGTTTTTATGTAAGTCTGTCAAAGTTGTCATTCCTTATCATTGTGTATGACATTAATGTTCAAAAAATGGACACATTTTGTTGGACACATTTCCAATTTTTTAACCAAAGAATGATCATAGTCAAAGAAATTTAGTTTTAAAAAAATATTTTGATTCTATGGACATTCAATATCTTAGTTACATTGATATTTATAATAATAAAAAAGAGCTAAAGTCTATCTGGAAATGGAAAGATAATACTCATCTAAATCTTGACGGAGCAATTGAATTTACTAACATAATAAAAACAGATTTAAAAAAAGGGCTATTTAAGTAAAAACAATCGAAGCATTAATATAATTGAATCTCTAATTAAATATTATCCAAAAGCAAAGATAATTATTCCTTTTCGTGAACCTATCCAGCATTCTTTTAGTTTATATAATCAACATAAAAAATTTAGTTCTATGCAAAAATTGATTTTGAGATAATTTTCTATTAATTGAGATTTAAGACACATTTTTTTTTACTAACCGAAGCAGTATGGGAGGACAAATATCTTTAATAATGTCGACTAATTTTTGTTTAAACATAAATTTAAATTTTTCATCTTTGACGCCAACATATAAGGTGTTGTGTTTATCTTTAATCTCATTTGCGGGTCTTCCAAGCGTGAAATAGTAAAGTGCTATTGATTTTCGAGATCTATTTTCTGGACAATCAAGAGGATCTGGGTGGCCATGATATGCGAAAGACGTGGTATTAAAAATCACACAACGATTGAATATAGGAGGAATACTTATTGCTGGCGAAGTGAGATTATCTTTTGAATATAGCTCAAGATTACCTCCCCATTCTTCCTTCCAGTCATCATTTAGATATAGCAGTAGGTTCACTCTGCGATCGAGTTCAAAGTAATCATGTTTGTTGTAGTCAGCGTGAACTTTTAGATACCCACCCTTTTTAATTTCGTGATAACCACCACCAAACAAGTATGGGTCAGAAATTAAAGTTTCCCTTATACCTGTAAGTTTTTGAAGATACCTGAGAAATAAATCACTATTAAGGTAATTAATTAAGTTTCTAGCTGCAGGAGATAAGTCTTTAGTCCCTTTTGATGCTAACTTAATACTTGTTCTTTCTTTAAATTTTTTAGTATTTGGCAGTTGATCTAAAGCAGGAAACTCATCCGCTACTTTTTTTAGCAAATCATGATTTATAAAGTCGTTAAGTACAATGTGTGGGTAGGGGCTATTTGAGGTATAAATCCCTGTTAATTCTTCTGGTTTATCGTGCTTATCAGAGATTATGTTCATATGACTTTATTTTAAATAAATATTTTATCAATAAAAATATTAAACTAAAATTAATAATAATTCAGCTCATTGTTAAATAAATCGATTTTATTTATCTTTTATATTTTTTTATCCAAGCAGGATATATTTTAAATATTAGATTATTTGCCCAAGTACCATACCACTCATAATTAATTCTTCTTTCATAACTTAACTGAGACATCGCATACCTAATTATTCCATCTCTATCGGAAAATATTGCAGTATTTGTATTTAATTCATAAAACCTTGCCCAATTTAAAGGTCCTAGCTTATTTTTTGAATCTATACTTATTTTAATGTCAAATCCTCTTGGAGCGTTGAGATCCTCAATTTTAATTATTTTTAAACCTTCTATTCCAACCTTTTTATACCACTCAATTGCACCTTCTATTGATCTTCTAATTCTTTTAAAAAATTTCATAATTTGTTTTGTACATTCATATAAAAGTTTTAAAAATTAGTATTTTACTAAATGCATTCTAAATGATGATTATAATTATAATGGTTATTATAGATATAAAATAAATCATAGAAAAATTATGCATTTGTTTCTTAAGTTTATATTCTTATCATAATTTGAAATCTCAAAATTAATGTACTTTAAAATAATATCACATGCATGCATGTTAGTGGAAAGTGATGACATGCAAATATTAACTGATCCGTGGATTATTGGCTCTGCTTATTGGCGTTCTTGGTGGAATTATCCGCCAGTGAGAAAAAAGGATTACGATGGAATATCACCTGATTACATTATCTTAACGCACATTCATTGGGATCATTTTCACTCTCCGTCTTTAAAATATTTTGGTAAAAATACCAAGATAATAATTCCTTATGACAGGTATTCGAGGACTTTGAGAGATTTAAAGAAAATTGGATTTAAAAATGTTATTGAAATTAAAAATAATGAAACAATTAGCTTAAGCAAAAATTTTAATATTACTTCTTTTCAGTTTGCACCAACTTGTACTGACTCTGCAGTGCTATTTGAGAGTGATGGTGTTAAAATGTTAAATCTTAATGATTGTAAAATTTTTGGCTCTCCATTAAATAAAATTTTAAAGATGCATAACAAAATTGATTTTGTTTTTAAAAGTCATAGCTCTGCAAATGCTAGAATATGTTATAATCCAGATAAAAATATAAAATATGATAATAAAGAAAGATATTTTAATCAATTTTACGAAGTTATCAAAAAAATTAGACCAAGGTATGCTGTCCCTTTTGCAAGTAATACATGTTATTTGCATAAAGAAACTTTTAAATATAATGACTTTAATAATTCACCATACGATCTTGAAAAGTATTTTAATAAAAAGAACGATGTGAAAACAGAATTGAAAGTAATGATTAGGGGTAGTGAATGGTCAAATTCTTCAGGTTTTAATATTGAGCCATACGAAGAGTGGTTTGAAAAAAAAGATATTATGCTAGATAAATATAGAACTTCTGTTGAAGATAAACTTAATAAGCAATATAATATTGATTCGAAATCGAAAGTTTCTTTTAAGTTAATTGAAAGTTATTTTAGTAATTTTTTTAATAGTTTAAATTTTATTTTAAGGTTTCCACTTAGGAGGAATAAAATATATTTTAAATATTATAATGGTTATCAATCTAATTATTGTATGATTGATGTTTATAACAAGCTTTGTGAAGAGGCTAGAAGTAAAGACTATGAAATTGCAAAATTAAAATTTGAGATTCCTAATGTAGTTTTAAAAATGTGTATAAAATTAAACATGTTTAGTCATGGATTTATCTCTAAAAGGATTACTTTATACTCTGACACTGGAGAAGAGAGAAAACTTAAATATTTTGAATTATTATTGGAGATGATGGAGACAGAGCTTATTCCCTTGAGTAATAATGTTTCAATAAGATCTTTGAAAAATTGGAGTTCAAGGTTTAGTGAGATAGTTCTATATGTAAGAGTCTTATTAATTATGAAGTCAAAAAATAAAACTCTAGATGAAGCTTTTACATATTGTTTACATAACTAATATAATTTTAATAGACCATAACAAGAATACCTTTTCAAGAAAAGATAAGTAATTAATTCTTTGCTCAATGCTATTAAAGCCTATTAAAAAGAGGCATTAAATTGGGTTGTCAACCATAGCGTGAAAATTGAAATGCTTTGGAGTCTTTCAATTTTTGATCCTTCCTATTAAAGCTTAAAACTCTATACTACATTCTTGTAAGGCACTTTGCAATCATTGTTTTTAATATATTTAGTATTATGTTTAGAAACAATTTCATCTTTGTTTCTTTTTTTGAATGATAATATGTTTCCAAAGATTTTCATACAGTTTCATTTAGCTTATTTAAAAGAGTTGGGCGACCATGATATGAAACTTCATTTGTTTTAAATAATACCATATAATTATTCGAAACAGTTGCTAAGTTAGATATAAAATCTAAATTCTCGTAGATATATGAGAATCGTATATTGACTCGATGTTTAGGGTCTTTGTAGCCTTTGGTGTAATTTTCTTGAAGTTAAATTTTTCAGTCTTCCAATTTTTTAATATTTTACTTCCTAGTTTTGAATTTGTATGGAAAATATGATTTCGAATAAGGTCTAAAATAATATTTTCGTCTTTTTTGTTGTCGATGCTTGACTCCAGGACAAAATCATGGTTTAAGTAATTTTTTAATAAACGTTTTTTATTATATATGAATGCTATGCCACCTGTCATTCCTGCGCCAAAATTTTTACCAATAATACCTAAAACAACAACAGTACCTTGACTCATATACTCACAACCATGGTTTCCTATTCCCTCAACAATTGCGGAAGCGCCACTATTCCTAACCGCAAATCTTTCACCCCCTTTACCTTCAACATATAATTCTCCTCCGGTAGCACCATAAAGAGCAACATTGCCAATTAATGAATTTTTGGTGCTTTTATTTCGAAGTTTTTCATGCATTCTTACAGATATGATTCCAGATGACATGCTTTTACCTACATAATCATTTGCTAGACCTTTTAATCTTAGTTCAATGTTATTACTTAGAAATGCGCCAAAGCTTTGGCCAGCAGTACCAGTCAATTTACATTGTATTTTGCCTTTGAAATTCTCACTGCCAAATAAATATGAAATTTCTCCTGATAGCCTTGCGCCCATCGCTCTATCTGTGTTAAATATTTTTTGTTCGATTATTGCATGACCTTGCATGACAATATCCTGCCTAATTTCATCAATTATTTTCTCATCTAATGTTTTTTCTCTACGATAGTTGGAGAATCTAATTTTCATCTCTGATTGGAGCGGTAAGCCTTTTTTTGCTTTAGGGTTTAATATTCCATCAAGATTAATATTTCTCTTTAATATTAATTTTTTTAGTTTTTTTGAAACACTCAGAAGATCTGTTCTGCCAATTATATTGTGTAATTTATTAAAACCTAATGCTCTTAATTCATTTTGGACTTTTTTGGATATATCTTTTAAGTATGATTCTACATTTTCTGCATAGCCCTTAAACTTTTTTTCGTATTTTGCATCAGTAGTCGCAATGCCAACAGGGCATGTGTTCATATGGCATTGCCTTGCCATAACGCAGCCTAATGATACAAGAGCCGAAGTTCCAAAGTCATATTCTTCGGCGCCTAAGATCGCCGCAAAAATTATATCTTTAGCCCACTTTAGTCCTCCATCAACTCTTAACGTTACGTACTCTCTTAATCCATTTGCTACGAGAGTCTGGTGTGTTTCAGCTAATCCATACTCCCATGGAAAGCCAGCATGTTTTTGTGAACCTAATGGAGTTGCCCCAGTTCCTCCATCAGAACCTGAAATTAGAATTATATTAGCACCTGCTTTAGCAACTCCAGCAGCAACAACACCCACTCCAGGCTGAGCTACTAGTTTAACAGAAACTTTTGCACGAGGGTTAACATCTTTTAAATCATAAATGAGTTGTTTTATATCTTCAATACTATAAATATCATGATGGGGAGGTGGGCTAATCAGAGGTATGCCAGGTACAGCTGATCTTGCAGATGCAATTGCATTAGACACTTTAAACGCAGGAAGTTGACCACCTTCACCAGGCTTAGCGCCCTGAGCAATTTTAATTTGTATTTCTTGAGCCGCTGATAAGTATTCAGCATTTACTCCAAATCTTCCGCTAGCCACTTGTTTAATAGTTGAGTTAATTAATTTATCTTGGTTTGAAATACTATATCTATTTTTTGCTTCTCCTCCTTCTCCCGTATTGCTCCTTGCACCAGCCATTGCAAAACCCTTCGCAAGTTCTAAATGTGCTTTCTCAGATATTGCTCCAAATGAAACCCCACCAGAACCAAATCTTTTTAGAATAGATGAGGACTTTTCTACCTCATTAAAATTTAAGGGCTCTCTTTTACTAGAGTATTTTAGAAG
>Ga0181568_10006110_pt1 | contig 10546 bp, 15 predicted proteins | sample 101ome_20_FD_133758 | JGI IMG/M metagenome (GOLD analysis project Ga0181568, IMG submission 133758) | Coastal salt marsh microbial communities from the Groves Creek Marsh, Skidaway Island, Georgia - 101404AT metaG (megahit assembly) | ecosystem: Environmental > Aquatic > Marine > Intertidal...
ATTATATTTTAAATATATATATAAATTTATTTTTTTTTATATAATAAATTTATATATATGTATTTTTTTTTCATAATTATATTAATATTATTAAGTGTTGATTATATTGTTTTTAATGAAACAAAAAAATATATAAATAAAAAATATAAAAAAACACTTAATTTATTAAATAGATATAATCCTTTATATAAATTTGAAATGAAACGCTCAAACGATAGTTTTTTAATGAGAATGTTAATTTTAGCTTTATTTTGGTTATCTATTAATTTTATTTTTGTAATTATAGAAGAACTTAAAACTTGGAATCTTGATGTTGAAATCTTAAATGGATTTAATTTGTTTGAAAGTTATAAATATTTTATAATTCCTATAATCGGATTATTTGTTTATTTTGGTATTCATGTTTATAGTAAAAATAATTCTTATATTAGAACTGTTGATATGATAATAGGAATTATACCATCATTATTTATTACATTTATATCATAAATTACAAATTTAAATATTATTATAGTTATATTAATGTTTCATTTATTTAAAATTATATCTATAATTGCCCTTTTAGACTATATAATTTATTCATATTATAAGAAAAATTATTTAATAGAATTTAATTATGATTCATATAAATATAGAATTATTATTTGTTTTATTTTTTGGTTTATTTTAGCATTTATTGTTTCTTATAATATATTTTTATTGCAAAATAAATCTTTATATTTTATTTATTTTACTGTTATTAGTTTTATATTATATACTTCTATTAACTTATATAATAAAAATAAATATAAAAATTATTCAGTACAATTTATGTGTTCTGATATAGTATTTGGTATTATTATTACTAATTTATTAGTTTTAATATCATTTAGTATTACTTAATCTAATTTCGTTATTTTTATGATATAAATATAGTTATAAAAATATAATGGAAAAAAATTTAGAAAATTTAGAAAATGATATAAAAAAAACAGATGAAGATATATGTAATAATAATATAAATACAGATACAGATACTCCTAATTTACAAGATTTATTAAATAATTTTAATTCTCAAGATAATGATATTTCACAAATATTTAATAATTTTTCTAAAGGTGATTTAGGAGATGCTATTAAACAATTTACTAATATTATAAAAACATCACAAGATAAATCTGAAAATAATATAAATAATTTAGATGATATAGAACAAGATAGTAATGATGATGATTTTGATGGTGATTTTGAACTTAATTTAGATAAATATTTTATTTCTAAAGATGGTAAAAATATATGTGATGTTTTATCCGATATTAAATCAGAATTATCAGATATTAAACTTAAATTATAAATATAATTAATTTCTTAATAAAATAAATTAATTATATTCATATATTATATATAGAACAATTATGTTAGATATTTTTAATAATAATTCTCCTTTAATAAACACATTAATTGTTTATTTATTTATAATGTATGTATTTTTTATAAATGATCCTAATATAAAAAATGAAGTTTTTGTTGTATTACCAACTATTATATATTCATTTTTTGTATTTTGTAAAATAAATAATAAATAAATAATAAATAAATAATAAATAAATAAATTATAAATAAATTATAAATAAATAAATTTTTTTTTAAATTGAAAAAAATATACATATTTTTTTTTAAATTGAAAAAAATATACATATTTTTTTAATTTATTAATTATAATGAATAATAATATAGGATTTTTACATATTATTATGGGACCCATGTTTTCTGGAAAATCAACTAAATTAATAAATGAAATTAATACCTTAAAAATGTATAAAAAAAATATATTAATTATAAATTCAAATAAAGATACACGAGTCCAACATAATTTTATTAAAACTCATAATAATATTCAATATAAAGCTATTAAATTAAATGATTTAGATGAGACCAAAGTTTTATCTATTATTCAAAAATATGATACAATATGTATTGATGAAGCACAATTTTTCTCTAATTTAATAGTGTTTGTTAAAACTTTATTAAAATATAATATACATATTATCGTTACAGGTTTAAATGGTGATACAAAACAAAATAAATTTGGTTATATTATTGATTTAATACCATTAGCTAATAAAATTGATAAATTATCAGGTATATGTACTTTATGTAATGATGGAACACCAGGTGATTTTTCTATATTAAAAAAAAATAAAGAAAAAAAAGACCAAATATTAGTTGGTGGTGATGAAATATACCAATGTGTTTGTAGAAAACATATTTATTAAACTGTATTCATATATAATCTTGTAGTTGAACTAATACCAATAATAGTAAATATATAATCCCAATTTAATAAATTTGAAAAAGAATTATTACTAATTGTTATTATATTTTTATTTTTTTTTTCTAATACTCTAACAGCACAACCTTTAAATATTTTTCTACTAGCTAATGTTATAATTATATAAATAATATGTAAATAAAGTAATTCATTATTATTAGTAATTAACGGTAAAAAACACATTATACCCGCCCATAATACATGGAATATTTCAAGAATTGTTGTATTATTTATAATTCGTCCAATACAATATATAATTCCAATTAATATAAAATATAAAGAAATAATAAAATTTATTTTCTCTGTTTTAGTACTTAAGTATATATATATAATAAGTCCTATACTAACTACTATATCTAAAAATAATATTTTTTTAACTTTATTATCATCTATTTTATCATCTATTTTTTTATCATCTATATTATCATCATTGGTTTTAATATCTATATTATCATCTATTTTTTTATCATCTATTTTTTTATCATCTATATTATCATCAGTTTTAATATCTATATTATCATCAGTTTTAATATCTATATTATCATCAGTTTTAATATCTATATTATCATCATCTATATTATTCATTATTTATTAATATTTTATATTTTTTATATTAAAACTTAAATTATTTTAAAATAAAATAAAATAATATATAAAAATTGGCCTATTGTATTAAAAATTAGATCATCTAAACGTCCTCGATCTGTATTCTCATATACTATATTATCTTTGTTTTTGCAATTATAATATCCTTTTTTATAATAAGGACAAGATAAATACCATATTAATCCTAATATAAATACTAATACATGTTTTTGTAATGATAATTTAGCATTAATTATATAACATATAAAACAATAAATTAATATATGAGATAGATTCCAAATACATGCATTTATACTATATATTGAAAATATTTTTTTATTCATTATGTCTATACATGCTATGTTCTCATTTTTTTTTCGTAATAAATTATTATATTTTTTTATAAAAATTGTTGATATAATATATAAAAATATTATAGAAAAACTAACTAAAATTAAGTTCATATATATATATATATATATAAAATTGATTTAAAATTAAATTAATAATAATAAATAAATGTGTGGCATACTATATTATCAAGGTTATAAAGATGTATCAGATAGTGATTTTAATGAAGCTATAAATAAATTAAATTTACGTGGTCCTGATAATAATAATACTATGCAAATTTCTGAAAATAAAAAAATGGGATTTACACGTTTATCTATTAATGATATATCCAGTAATGGAAATCAACCACTTATAAAAAATGATAATTATTATTTAATATGTAACGGTGAAATTTATAATCATAAAAACTTACAACAAGAAAATGAATTTCAAACTAAATCTAATAGTGATTGTGAAATTATTATTCATATGTATGAAAAATATGGAATTGAAAAAACTATTAAAAGTTTAGATGGTGTTTTTGCTTTTGTTCTATATGATAAATCTAAAAATAAAGTAATGTTTGGTAGAGATCCTTATGGTGTTCGTCCATTATTTATGGGTAAAACTAAAAATAATGAATTATTAATTTGTTCTGAAATAAAACCTATTTCTAATTTATGTTCTAAAATTAAAAAATTTCCTATTGGAACATTTGGAGAATTTAATGACAATACAAGTAATGATTTATGTGATATATTATTTCAACGTTATCATAATTATGATTTTGTATTTAATAATGATTCAGAAAAAATTATTAAAGAAAAAATACAACAATTATTTACTCAAGCAGTAGATAAACGTTTAATGTCAGATCGTCCTATTGGTTGTTTATTAAGTGGTGGTTTAGATAGTAGTTTAGTATCAGCATTAGTTTCTAGAAATTATGAACCATATACATTAAATACATTTTCAATTGGTATGAAGGGATCAACTGATTTATATTATGCTAATTTAGCTGCAAAACATATTAAAAGTAATCATCATAATATAGAATTAACAAATGATGATTTCCTTAATGCTATTGAAGAAACTATTTATATGATTGAAAGTTATGATATTACTACTGTTAGAGCATCTGTTGGTAATTATTTAGTTGGAAAATATATTAAAGAAAATACAGATTGTAAAGTAATTTATAATGGTGATGGTTCAGAGGAAATTATGGGAAGTTATTTATGGTTATCTAATATTGATAATGAAGAAGATTTTTATATTGAAAATCATAAATTATTAACAGAAATTAGTTATTATGATGTATTACGTTCTGATCGTTCTATATCAGATAACGGTTTAGAACCAAGAGTACCATTTTTAGATAAAAAATTTGTAGATTATGTTATGAGTATTCCTCCTAAATATAAAATGTTTGGTAATGGCATAATTGAAAAAAAAATATTACGTGAAGCTTTCGAACATACTAATTTATTACCACGTGAAGTTTTATTTAGAAAAAAAGAAGCTTTTTCAGATGGTGTTAGTTCACAAGAAAAATCTTGGTTTCAAATTATTCAAGAACATTTAGAAACACAAATTAGTGATGAGGAATTTAAACAAAAACAAAAAATATATACCCATAATCCACCACATACCAAAGAAGCTCTTTATTATAGAGAATTATTTGAAAAACATTTCAAAAATCATAGTAATATAATTCCTCATTTTTGGATGCCTAATCCTAAATGGTGTAATGTTACTGATCCATCAGCAAGAGTATTAGATAATTATGAAAAATAAATACTCAAAAAAAATTTAATCATTTTATTTACATATTTATTTTTTTTATCTAAACTTTTTCTAAAAAGTTTATTTATTTAAAAATATCTTGAACTAATTGCGCCTTCATTTCTTCAGGATAATCTGGATTATTTAGTTTTTTCATAATTTCTTCTGGATCTTCTCCACTTGCTTTAATTTTATTAATCATTGTTTCAATCATTTCATTACTAGGCATACCATCTTCCGAATTAGGTATATTATTTTTACTCTTCATTAATTGGGCTTGTTTATATTGTTTTCTATATTCATCAATAATATGTCTACGTTCGGCTCCCTTTTTCCCATATAATGGATCATTTTTTTTACCATATTTATCATTAATCATTTTTTTTGTTTCTTTTTTAATTTTTTTTTCATCCTCTTTTTTCTGATTCTCCTTAATTTTTTTATCTTCTAATTCCTTTTTTAATTTGTTTTTACTTTTTTTACTACAAGTTTTTGAATCATCATTAATCCAAGCTTCTAAATCTTCAATAGAAGAATTATGGGTTGGAGCGGATTTTTTCATAAGTGGTTATTATAAATATATATAAAAATCAATTTTAAATATATTATATTATATTAATGAAAATTCAAAAAAAAAATACAAATTTTTTTATGGACTTATATAAATTAATGAATAATTCTGAATTTAGAGAATTTTATAATAAATATTTTACTGTATGGACTAATATTGATACAATGATTATGTATTTTAAATTATATGAAATTATAGAAATTAGTTTTTTTAAAAAATTTAATAGAAATATTACTAAAAAAGAAATATTATTTATATTAAATAATATTATTAAAAATAATCTATTAAGAAAAATTGTTATTAATAATTATATATTATTTAAGGATTCAGAACAAAAATATCTTACTGCAAATAATATTCAATATATAGAATAATTCGTATTAAACTTAAAAATATTTTATATTTTTATTTATAAAATGAAAGCACAACTTTTAACAAAATATGGTGATTATAATGTTTTAGAATATAAAAATTTTCCATTACGAGATATAAATGAAAATGAAGTTCTTATTAAAGTATCTTCTTGTAGTATAAATAATACTGATATTTGGACTCGAATTGGTTTATATTCAAAAGATGATGATGGTGCTTGGGAAGAACTTAATTTTCCACTTATTCAAGGTGCTGATATAGTTGGTACTGTTGTTAAGGGTTCTAAATTATTAAATAAAAAAGTTATTGTATATCCAGTTATAAATAATGATTCTGATGAAATACGTAATATTACTGACTGTACTTATGTAGGTAGTGGAATTAATGGTGGTTATGCCGAATATTGTATTGTTCCACAAGAAAATATATATGAAATTCCTAATACTTGTAATTTAAATGATTTTGAATTAGCTTGTATTCCAACAGCATATATGACAGCATATTATATGATCTATAGAGCACAAATTAAATCAACTGATACTTGTATTATTACAGGAGCATCAGGTGGAGTTGGATTAGCATTAATACAATTATTAAAATTAAAAAATATTAAAACTATTGGTATATGTAGTAGTGATAAATCTAATATATTAATAAATGAAGGATTAACACATTGTGTAGATAGAACAAATAAAACCAGCAAAAATATTTCTAAAGAACTTTTAGAAAAAAATAATAATAAATTATATGATGTTGTTTTTGATGTAGTTGCAGGTGATTTAACAGAACATTTATTAGAATTATTAAAAAATAACGGTAATTATGTATGTTCTGGAGCAATTGGTGGTCGTAGTGTAAATATTCATTGGCCTACTTTTTATTTAAAACATTTAAATTTATATGGTAGTATGTTATGTACTCGTAGTCAGTTTGAAGAATTATTACAAATAGTATTTTCGAATCAAATAAAACCTAAAGTAGATCAAATATTTAAATTAGAAAATTTAATAGAGGCACAAAAAACATTTGATAAAAAAAAATTTATTGGTAAAATTGTTTTAGATTGTAACTAAATATTTTTTATATAATAAAAGTAATACATAAAATATTGTTATAAATATACAAAAATGAAATATATAATTTATTATATACGCTTTATATAATCCGCTTATAGGTTCTGTTTCTAATTTTAAAATTTTTATACTCATATTGATAATTGTATTACCCCAGTGTTTTCTATTTTCAGTCATTGGAAATGGTTGAAAACATAATGGTTTATAATAAAAATATCTATTATTTAAAAAAGAATTAAACCATAAATCACCACATTCGTATCCTAAATATTTTATATTTGAACTTTTTTCATATTTTTTTAATATAATATTTCTACCTTTTTTTGAAAAAATTATTGAATGCGCCAAAAGACCAAATAACATATATGGAAATTTAATACTATATAAATTAGGCAAGGCCAAGGAGTTACACCCTAAATATAATAAATTAAAATCAGTGTTTTTTATAAAATTTTCTATATCTTTTATTATATTTATTTTTTTTATATCTTCATTAAATATAAAATCATCTTCCAATATCAAAATATTATTAAATTTGTTTATTTCAGCATGTTTATATATTTCAATATTATTATGTAATAAATGATATAAACTAGTCTTTTTTTTTAATTGTTTTATATAACATTGTTTATACGGTTTGTTTATTTGAATATAATTTTTTTTACATAATTTAAATTTATTTATTTGACTATATACATTTTTTGTTCTATCAGAACCTTCTAATAATATTACATATACCGCATCAATACAATTATCTAACAATCCCTTATTGAATTCTATATAATCATATTTAGTACATTTATTCATATATATATATAATATAAAAAAATATATTTTATTTACCTTCTATATTATTGTATAACCAATCTAATCCTTCAAATATGCCTTCATTATATAAAGCAGAAGTTGGTTGGACGTACCATTTTTGTTTTATTTTTGTTATTCCTAATTTCTCATTTATTATTTGTGGTGATTCTGCGTGTGGTAAATCTTGTTTATTACATAATATTAATACTATTGCCTCTCTTAATTCATCTTCTGCCATTAAACTATGTAATTCCTTTGATACTTCTTCAAAACGTCCCCCATCATTACTATCTATTACAAATATAACAGCATCTACATTTTGATAATAATGACGCCATAAGGGACGGATTTTTTCTTGTCCTCCTACATCCCATACTGTCATATTTAATGACTTAAATTTTACATTTTCTACATTAAAACCAATTGTTGGTATTGTTGTCACTAATGTATCTAATTTTAATTTATATAAAATAGTAGTTTTACCTGCTGAATCTAAACCTAACATTAATATATTTGCTTTTTTTTCAAAAAGAGACATTAATTTCTCATAATATGAACCTAAAATATTTCCCATTATAAATTCTTATATTATATTTATTTTAAATACTTTCATTTGTATTAAAATAATATATATATATATATGGTTAATTATAAAAAAAAATACTTAAAATATAAAACTAAATATTTAATAATTAAAGGTGGGACACAACCCTGCCCTCCCTCTTGCCCCAAAAACGACACCTACTTCAATAACATAGGAAAGGGGGATTGGGAGCACAGCCAAACCGACAAGGTCCGGAAGGCGAGGTTGCAGGCGCTAAATGAGTCCACCAACGAGTTTAACAAGCGGGCGCAGACGTGGAATGAGAATCCTAAAAATGATAAAGCGGTGGCCCCCGAACCCAAGCCCACAATCGATACATATAAAATCAGTCTAAAACAAAAAACTATTGCAGGGAAACGAGACTTGGATCAACAAAGTGAAGAGTGGAATTATCGAATAGCAATGGACAGGGCATATTTAATAAAAAAAATGGGGAAGGCTGCAGTGGAAAAGGTGGAAGAACAGGTGAAAAAGTTGGAGGAGGATAAGCCTAAATTACAAGGTGACCCGTTGGATGAGGACTTGAGTGTGGAGGAGTTTGAAAAACAAAAAAAACAATTACAAGAAGAGATGGCGCTTATTCAGAAACAGAAAGAAACATTAGCTCTTGATAAAAAAGCCGAACTGTTAAAAATTATAGACGACCTAAAAACACAAATGAAAAATTTAGAAAATACATAAATCACTATAAAATGGTTATTAATAAAATTATTAATATTATATTAACAAATTTTAAGTCCTAAGCAAATTTATTAATATAGTAATAATATACTTACTTAAAAAGTTTTCCACACGCAACTTTTTCTGGGAAAACGGCCATTTTCTTTTTTATTTTTTTTTTTTAAAAAGAAATTTGTTAAAAAAAATTTTTTAAAAAATATTTTTAAAAATAACATTTCCCCCCCCCCTCAAAAAAATTATACAAAATTATACAAAAATTATACAAAATTATACGAAATTATACAAAAAACAACAGGTAAAATTATACAAAATTATACGTTTTTATACAAAAATTAAAGCATATAAAATTAAAATATTTTATATAAATATAATGGTACAATATATCTGTAAACGTTGTGGATATATAACAAAACATAAGGGAAGTTTTATAAATCATTTAAATCGTAAAAATATATGTCAAGTTTTAGTGGATGATGTTAGTATAGAAGAAATGAAAAACTGGTATAATCTTAACGTTAATAAAAATATAAAAGTTTTAGAGCAGGAAAAACCAGTTTTGGAGCAGGAAAAACCAGTTTGTATAAAAGCAGGTAAAAACCAGGCAAAACCAGCTTTTCAAAAATCACGAACAGGTAAAAACCAGGAAAAACCAGCTTTTTTGGAAAAAAAAATAATATGTGAATTTTGTGATAAAAGTTTTACTCGTACATATGGACTGACTTGTCATTTAAAAAAATATAAAAAAAAAAAAAATCAAGAATTAGTAATAGAAGAAAAAAATAATGAGATACAGGAATTAAAAAAAATAGTAGAAAAATTATTAATAGAAAATAAGAATACAACTATTACAAATAATAATACTAATACAACAAATAATAATACAACTAATAATATTATTATTCATAATTATGGTGATGAAAATACAAAATATATTACAAGTGACTATATATTAAAATTATTAAAAAATAGACCAGCAAAAACAATACCTGAATTAATAAAATATACTCATTTTAATGACGCTCATCCGGAAAATCAAAATATAAAAATTACAAATAAAAAAGAACCTTATATAAAAGTTCTAAAAAATGATAAATGGGAATTACAAGATAAAGATGAAACAATTTCTGATTTAATTGATCGACAACAAGTACATTTAATGGATGCAGATGTAGAAAAAAAAATAGAAACAGTATGCAATAATTCGGAAAAAGTAAATATAGAACGTTGTAATGAATTATATAATCAGGAAGATAAGGAATATATGAAACGACTTTATAATGAAAGTGAATTAATTATTATTAATAATAGTTAATATTTTTTATTTAATATTTTATATAGAATATTTTTTTTTATTTATTAAGGGTGAAGATACAGTAGTAAAATTATTAAAATATTTATCTAATAAATATTTCATAAAAATTTCA
>Ga0181568_10006121_pt1 | contig 10542 bp, 12 predicted proteins | sample 101ome_20_FD_133758 | JGI IMG/M metagenome (GOLD analysis project Ga0181568, IMG submission 133758) | Coastal salt marsh microbial communities from the Groves Creek Marsh, Skidaway Island, Georgia - 101404AT metaG (megahit assembly) | ecosystem: Environmental > Aquatic > Marine > Intertidal...
ATTAATTGATTTTATGTAATTCCTTACTTTATCAGTTTGTTTTTTATCTTTTTTATTTTTTGGGCCATCAGAGAATACGAATAACTCATGATTATAAAATCCTGAATTATTCTTTAAGCTTTTTATTAATCTTTTTAAAGAATGTAATCTTTTATAAGTAAAAAGTAATATCGGGGCAAAATTTTTCATAGAATATATGTTACTTTATACTGTAGGTGCCTAATTATGACTACAATTGAATTCTATAAATTTATCCTTTAATAGTCTAAAAATAAAAACTTAAAAAAAAAATAACTTCAGTGAAATTAAAAACTTTTAAATTTAAGCATTATAAAGACAAAACTGGAAAATTAATACCATTTTATACTAAAAAGAATTTTAATAATTTTAATATTAGAAGATTTTTTTTTATCTACGGTAATTTAAAATATCCAAGAGCTAATCATGCACACAAAAAATGTAATCAAATATTAATCCCGGTTAAAGGAAAAATTGTACTTCAAATTACAACAATTTCAAAAAAAAAATATAAATTTATAGTGTCAGAAAAAAATAGAAAATACTTAGTGCTTCCAAAAAATCATTGGATTAAAATTTTCTTCAAAAGTAAAGATTCCATATTATTAACTTTGTGTGATTCCAAATATGATAAAAAAGAGTATATCCAAAATATTAATGAATTTTTTAATTTAAAAAAATGAAGTGCAGAATAACAAAACAAAATTGTAAAATTTTTTTGAATCTTGGAAAAATGCCCATAGCAAATGGTTTCCTAAAAAAAAAGGATTTTAAAAAAGAATATTTTTTTTCTTTAAAGGTTGCTTTCTGTGAGCCCTTAAAATTAGTCCAACTTGTTTCTCATCCAGAACCAAAAAAAATGTTTAATAAAAATTACCCATTTTATACATCCTCTTCCAAGTATATGATAAGCCATTTTAAAAAGTACTCTGATTGGATAAAAAAAAATTTTCTAAGTAAAACAGGAAATTTATTAGAACTTGGTTCAAATGATGGTACATTTTTAAAAAATTTTTCTAATAATTTTAAAGTAGGATTTGAACCTTCAAAAAGTGTTCATAATTTAGCAAAAAAAAAAGGTTTAAACAGTATTAATAAATTTTTTAATTTATTAAGCATTAAACCTTTTTTAAAAAAGAAAATTAAATTTGATGTTATTGTTGGATCAAATGTAATTTGTCACATACCTGACCAAAATAATTTGATCAAAAGTTTTGATAAATTGCTAAGTGAAAAAGGTTTTATAATTTTTGAAGAGCCTTATCTTGGTTCTATGTACAAAAAAACTTCTTACGATCAAATCTACGACGAACACATCTATATGTTTTCAGCTTCATCAGTTGATAGAATATATAAAAAACATGGGTTTAAATTAATTGATGCAATTCCTCAAAAAACGCACGGTGGTTCAATGAGGTATGTTATTACAAGGAATAAAAATACAATAATATCAAATAGATTAAAAAAAATACTTTTTAAAGAGAATAAATTTTTGATTGATAGCTTTAAAGGGTGCCAAGTTTTTAAAAAAAAAGTAGAAAATTCAAAAACAAAACTGACTAAAAAATTATTAAAATTAAAAAATGAAGGTCACAAAATTTGTGGTTACGGAGCTACATCAAAGAGCACTACAATATTAAATTATTGCAAAATTAATTCAAATATTATTGATTGTATTTTTGATACCACTAAAGATAAAATTGGTAAATTTAGTCCAGGAATGCATATTCCAATTAGAGATTATAAATATTTTAAGAAATCAAAATATAAAAAAATTTTTCTATTTGCTTGGAATCATAAAAAAGAAATTTTAAAAAAAGAAAAAAATTTAAAGAAAATAGAATGGTTCTCGCATCTAAATTAAAAAAAATATTAGTAACAGGTGCAAGTAGTAGATTTTGTAAGTTTCTAAAGAAAGACTTGATGACTTACAATGCTATATTTGTAAGAAAAAATAAGTTTAATATCACAGATCTAAAACAAATGGATAGATATCTTGATAAAGAAAATTTTACGCATCTTATTCATATAGCTGGACTATCACGACCGATGATTATTCATGAAACCAATATATCTAAAAGTATTGACCTAAATATTATTGGAACAGCAAATGTTGTAAAACTATGCAAAAAATACAATATTAAGTTAATTTATTTTTCTACAAATTATGTTTATCCAGGAACAAAAGGAAATTACAAAGAAACAGATCCTCTTAATCCAATAAATAACTACGCCTGGTCAAAACTAGGTGGGGAAAGTGCAGTTCATTTGTATAAAAATTCCCTTATATTAAGGCTTTGTATAACCGATTACCCATTTGTGCATAAAAAAGCTATTAAAGGTGCAAAAAGTAGTTTTATTTTTAACAAGTCCGTATCTAAACTTATACCCCTCTTGCTGAATGAAAAAGGAGTTATTAATGTTGGTGGTGAAGCTAGAGATATATTTGAATTTGCTAAAAAATTTTCTAATAAAAAAATTAAAAGCATATCTATAAAAAATATTCAAAACTTTCCAAAAAATAGCTCAATAAACATAATTAAATTAAAAAAAATTCTTAAAAAAAAGATAAAAATCAATAAATTTAAATTTTAAATTATGCTTACTATAATCTTAGTTATTTATAAAACAGATAAAAATAAACTAAGGAATATTTTAAAAAGAGTTGGAAGTAGATATAATATTTTAATTGTAGACAATTCATATAATTATAATTTTAAGAATATTAAACTTACAAAAAAAACTAAAATTATAAGATCCCAAAATAATGGTAATGGGGCAGGTATCAATATAGCATTAAAAAATTGTAAAACAGAAAATGCTATTTACACTGATATAGATGTTAAATTTCATAAAAATTTTATTAAAGAATTAATAAATATTTCAAAAAAAATTAAAAACTTTTCAGTTCTAGTTCCTAATCACGGAAAATTTAAAAAGGAAAGTAAAATTATTAAAAATTTTATTGGTGAAGCTCCAGTTATGTTTTTTAATTTAAGAAATTTAAGAAAAATAAATTTTTTTGACGAAAATTTTTTTTTATATTATGAAGAAGTCGACATATTATTCAGATCTATAAAAAATAATTTTCCAACTTATTTAATACCAAATTTAAGGATAAAACATGAACGAGCTACATCTACTATAAACAGTAAAAGAATTAAAAATCTGCGACAGTGGCATTATATGTGGTCGATGTTTTATTTTTACAAAAAACATTATAATTTTTTTATAGCATTAAATAAAACTTTTAAATTTTTAATAAAGGATACTGTAATTTTTTTAATTTATTTTATAACTTTCAACTTTAAAAAAAGCTCTATAAGATTTTTTAGATTATACGGATTAATATGCTCAATTTTAGGTTTTAAATCCTTTCTTAGAGAATAAATTTAAGATTTATTTACTTTCAGCATTTTTAATGTTTTATTAATATCATTTTTTATTTTACTATTTAATTTTATGCCAAGCTTTTCAAATTTTTTTTTACTAATTTTATATGTATCCTGGTTCAATATTCTGGATTTAACATATTTAATTTCTGGATTAATTTTATTTTTTTTTATAATTTCTAAAATTTCATCAACTGTTTTATTTTCAGACAAAATATTAAAAATATCTTTAGGAAAATAATTTTTTTTAATTATAAAAATAATTGTTTTTGATGCATCTTTTAAGCTTAGATAAGGCCTATATAAATTTGTGGATCTACCCCAAATAGGAATTTTAATACCTAGTACTGCATTTAAGCAAAACTTGTTAACTGCTGTATGAAATCTCATCCCTTGTGAAAATCCACTTATTGTTCCAAATCTTAATGATATATAATCAATCTTTGTTTTTTTTTTTAAAATAATTTCCTCTTTAAGTTTTACATCAGCATACGGACTTCTTGGTGAGAGTTTTTTTTGTGTTTCATCTACAAATTCCTTTTGAGGTCCATAAACACTTGTTGAGGAAATATGTATAAGTTTAGATTTATTTTTTCGACAGTAATTAATTATATTTCTAAAACATCCTAGGTTATTATTTTTAAGCTCTTTTTTAATCTCAAAGCTTTTTTCTGCATTAGTAATTGATGCAAGATGAATAACAATATTGGTTTTTGGAATTTTGTTACAAAATTTTTTATCGTTCAAATTACCAAATAAATATCGTAATTTTTTATTTTTAAATCCAAATAATATATTGAATTTGCTGCTGCTGGCGTTGTCGATCAAAACAATCTTCTTTATTTTTTTTAATTTTACCAGATCATGAATAATGTAACTTCCAATATGACCTAATGCACCTGTTATAAGTAGTTTCATAATTATTAACTTTATTAATTATACCAATTATAAAATTATTGCTATATTTTGAATTTAATAGTTCTAGATTATATAATGAAAACTTGCGTTATTATTCCATGCAGGTATGACTCTGTGAGATTCCCCGGAAAACCACTTAAATTGTTAAGGGGAAAACCCTTATTATATTATCCATATAAAGTTGCAAAATCTGTCAGGGGTATTTCTGAAGTTTATATTGCAACTGATGATGAACGAATAAAGAAAGTATGTAAAAAGCTTAAAATAAATTTTTTAATGACCAAAAAAACTCACCTGACAGGATCTGATAGAGTGGCAGAGGCATTTTTTAGGTTAAAAAAATTTGACTCCGTTATAAATATTCAAGGAGATGAACCTTTTATATCAAAAAGTTTAATTGAAAAATGTCTTAAAAAAATAACTGATATATCTAAAACTTTTTCTTGAGAATTAAGATTAAATTCCTTTTTGTTTTAAAAGAGCCTCTAAATTTTTATCAGATAATAAATTTGTATTATTAGAATTATAGTCAGTAATAACATTTAGTTTTTTATTACCCTTAATTTCAAAAATATCATAGTTTAGATCTCTATTATCAATTTGAATTCTATAATATTTATTTTGGCTAATCGCCCTAACCATTTCTTCTCTAGACACTAATGTTTCATAAAGTTTTTCACCATGTCTCGTACCAATAATTTTTATTTTAGAATTTGAATTATAAATTTTTTTTAAAACTTTTGCTAATTGATAAATTTTACAAGAGGGCGATTTCTGTACAAAAATATCACCTTGTCTTCCATTTTTGAATGCATAAAAAACTAAATCAATTGAGTCTTCTAATGACATTAAAAACCTTGTCATTCTCTTGTCAGTAACAGAAATTTCTTTTCTAGCTTTTATTTGATCAATAAATCTTGGAATAACTGAGGCTCTGGATGACATAACATTTCCATATCTTGTTATGCATAAGATCGTGTCATTTTTCTTTAATTCTCTTGCTTTGGCTTGAACAACTTTTTCTGCTAAAGCTTTTGAAATACCCATTGCATTAATTGGGTACACAGCTTTATCGGTGCTGAGAAAGACAAGTTTTTTTATTTTATTTTTTATAGCAGCGTCAATAACATTAGACGTGCCATGTATATTAGTTAAGTATGCTTCTTTTGGATGAAAATCGCAAGTAGGAACTTGTTTTAAAGCAGCAGCATGAAATACAAAATCTACATTTTTCATCGCCAAATTAACACTATCATAATTTCTTACATCACCTAAAACATATTTTACTTTTGGATTATTTATACTAAATCTTAAATCTTCTTGTTTTTTTTCATCCCTACTAAAAATTATAATTTGTTTTACATTTAATTTAAGAAGTCTTTTTAAAACTGAAGTTCCAAAAGAACCTGTGCCACCGGTTATTAAAATATTTTTATTTTTAAAGAAGGATTTCATTTAATTATTTTATAGTATTGTTTTATTAAAATATATATATTTTTTATTTATCTAAGATTATTTAAAGTTTTAACGATATAAGTAATTTCTTTTTTTTTTAACCACCATCCACAAGGCAATCCAACTACTTCTTTATAAAATTTTTCTGTATTTGGTAATTTTTTCTTTTTTTTAAACAAATTTGTATATTTGTGATTCGGAAAATGTATCTTGCTTGTTTCGATTTTTTTTTCATTAAGTTTTTTCATTAAAAATTTACTCTTATTAGACCTTATAAAATATATCCAGTTATTTAAAAATTTGTGCTTATCAGGTAAAATTTTCTTAAATAAATTATTTGAAATCAAATTTTTATCAAAAAAATTAACATTTTTATTAGTCAAATACATTTTCTTATTAAACTCTTGAATTTTTGAATTTAATATCGCTGCATTGATATCTGGCATTTCAAAAAAATGTCCTTCTCTTTTTATTAAAAGTTTATTGTCGAAAGATTTTTTATTTCTTTTTTCTACTATTCCAAATTTTCTCATTGATTTAAGTTTATTTGCAAAAGATTTATTTTTGCATGCAATAGCTGCTCCATTTATGCTGCTCAAATGTCTATTTGGATAGAAACTTAAAATTGCAATATCTGAATGGGTACCAATTTTTATATTTTTTTGTTTTGCACCCAAACTTGAGTTTATATCTTCAATAAAAAGTATTTTATTTTTTTTGCAGAATTTTTTAAATTTAAAAGTGTCTGCTGGGTATCCTGCAATATGATATAAAATAAGCGCCTTAGTTTTTTTTGTAATCAGCTTTTGACACATTTCTAAGCTCATTTCTGGATAATTTTTCTCAAGATCCACCCAGATTGGTTTTGCACCAATATTTTTAATCGGATTTGTTGAGGAAAGGCAATTAAATGATGGAATTAATATTTCATCATTTTTTTTTATACCCTTCGCTTTTAAGACTAAAAAAATAGAGTTTGCTAAGTCAGATGTGGCTACTATATATTTTTTTTTCGAAAAAAATTGACATAATTTTTTTTCCAACTTTTTTACATTTTCTCCTACAAATATTTCATTTGTTAAAAGTACTTTTTTAACTTCATTTAAAACTTTTATGTCGTTTCTACAATTAAATAAGCGAATCATTTTTTTTTAAATTTCACACTTTCAAAATAAAGTTTGTTTCCTTTTTTATCCTCTAAATAAGCATTAGGATATGGATACGTTAAACATCTAATTTTGTTATAAATATGCTCTAATCCTTTTTTTTCGAAATCATTAACTGGTATTTTGCTTTCATTTTTTGTTCTTCTTTTAAAATAGCTGATTTTTGCCTTAGTTTTTATTGGATTTATCTTAGGATATTTTTTTAAAAATTTGCTCAAAAGAACATAACCTCTGTTCTCTAATTTTTTAAAAATTTCACTCATATTATCTCCTTCTAATGATAAATTAGTTTTTAAATAAACATCTCCACTATCTATTTTATGATTTAATTTAAAAAGAGAAATTTTGCTTTTTTTGATATTATTCAAAATTTGATTTTGTAAAGGACTACCACCTCTAAAGCTTGGTAAATCTGATGGGTGGACACCAAAACATTGAAATTCATCGACAATTTTATTTTTTAATAAATCGCTCCAACCAACTAAAATAATGACAGTATTTCTTTTATCAAATTTTTTTATATTTTTATAAAAAATATTTTTACAACTAATAATATTAATATTTTTACTAACAAATTTTTTTTTTAATTTATTAATAATTTTTAGTGCCCAAGGTCTGTATGCTAAAAATAAATATCTCATTTTTTTTGATACCTGACCTTTTTTATAAATAAAGTACCAGTTTTATCTTTTAGATATGCGTTGGGGTAAGGATCTTCTAAACATCTCATTTTATTATATAATTGTTTTAGACTACATTTTTTTAGATCATTAATTGTAATAAGAGAGTCCTTTGGCAATCTTTTTCTTTTTATGATTTTTTCTGACGGCCATTTTTTATATTTTATATTTGGATACTGATTTATAAATTTATTGATTAGTTTTATTGATGTATTTTTTAAATTTTCAAAAATGTCATTAATATTACCCTTCAAGCTTAGCGAAATTTCATGCGAATATTCTCTTGTGGTTACATGAATACGTCCAAAATTTTTATTTTCTCTAAATGGGAAAACTCTATGTTTTGTAATCTCTACTCCATCTATTATTTGATTTTGAAGGGGTGATCCATAAGAATATCTATCTAGCTTAGCACAATGTAATCCTATTGTTTTAATATTTCTTAAAATTTTTTTATTAATATTTGAACTCCAACCAAGTGTAACTAATAAATCATAATTTTTTATACTAATTGAGTTTAATTTTTTTTTGTTATCAATAATTATAGTTTTTTTAATTTTTTTATTTTTAAGCTCAAGAAAAGCATCTTTTGCCCACTTTCTGTAACCTAGCAAAATTATTTTCATCTAGAGGTTTCTAATATTTTTCTTATTTTATTTATGTCCTTTTTTTTTAACCACCATCCACATGGTATATGCAATATATTTTTATAAAACTCCTCGCAACCACTCAATTTTACATTGCTGGAATTAAAAATTGGATGAAGATAGTTTGGTAGATGAACTTTTGAAGCTTCGATTCCAGCTCTGCTAAATTTATTGATCAAATCTTTACTATTGTTTGTAAGCAAATTAAATAACCAATAGGTAGACTTACTATTTTTTAAAGGTATAGAAAATTTTAAATATTTATTTTTTTTAATAATTTTTTCAAAAATTTTCGCATGTTTAATATTTTTTTTATTTAAATTATCTATTTCTTTTAATTGTTCAATTCCAATTGTTGCAGATACATTGGTCATATTATATTTGAAACCTAAATTTTTAATTCTATTTTTAATTCTTGGCAAATTTTTTGTTAGTCCAAACCATCTAATTTTTTTTGCTCTACTATAAAATTTTTTATTTTTAATTAGTAAAACTCCCCCGTCAATAGTTGTAATTTGTTTAACAGCTTGAAAAGAAAATACGGAAAAATCTCCAAAACTTCCTACAAATCTGTTTGAAACTTTTGCTCCTAACGCATGTGCACAATCCTCAATCAAATATAGTTTATATTTTTTTGCGATATTCATTAATTTAATTATTTCTGCTGGATATCCTCCATAATGAACAACGCAAATCGCTTTCGTTTTTTTGTTTATTTTTTTCTCTACACTTTTAGGATCTAAATTGCCTGTCAATGGATTGACATCCGCAAATTTTACTTTTCCACCAGCTTGTAATATTGAAATATTTGTTGGTTCTGCAGTAATTGGTGATGAGATAATTTCGTCGTTTTTTTTTATCCCGCATAAAATAAAAGCCATATGAAGTGCGGCTGTACCACTTGAAACAGCTAGCGCTTCATATTTGCTAAATTGAAATTTTTTTTTAAAGTTTTTTTCAAAATCATAAACTGCCTTGCCCTCAGCAATTTTACCAGAATAAAGAATTTTTGATAATTTTGGTATTAATAGTTTTTTCTTCGGTAAAGATACTTTTAATATTGGTGTTTTGTTTTTATACATAATGGTTGTATAATTTATAATACATATTGGTATAAGTAATAATATATAAAATTGAAAATGAAAGCTGCAAAAGTAATAGCGACTTGTTTTAAACCCAAAGAAATTATAGAAAAAACAAGACTATCTGGAAACCCTTTGGGTTATTTCTATCACAGTCAAAGATTTACAAATGATGATGAGATAATCAATTTATTGAATTTAATTATTAAATTAGAGAACAAATACGATCCAGGATGTGATAGGGACTTAATATTTGTGAATGCAAATGTAAATTCATCTAGAGGAAACAGTTTTATTAGTGAAATAAACAACCAAAAAGTTAATAGAGGTAAAATTATTGCATACACAAGAGATAATTTTGGTTTAAGCTTTGGAAGTTACAATGATGCTTTCCAAAAATATAAAGAAAATTATGATTATTTTTTATTTACAGAAGATGATTGGTTAATTTATAAAGATAATTACCTAAAAATAGGCATTGATCTGTTTCAAAATAATCCAAAGACTGGGATGATTGCTTATGTTGGTTTAACAAAAATAGATAAATCAAGATGGAAAGAGCTTAAGTTAGATAAAAATACAGCTTATGGTTGTCATGGTGGTATTGGTTTAAGTAGCACAAAAATTCTTAAACAAATAGAAAATAAATTTGGACACTTGCCACACTATAATAAAGACGATTATAAAAAGTCTATTGCATATGGCGAGTTGAGATTTCCCAATAGTTTTATTCAAGTTGGTTATAACTTAATAAACTTACCAAAAAATTTAATACTTGGTATGCCAGCTTATGATTACCAGAGGGGAATAAAATATAAAAAATTTCCTAACTTTTCTGATTTGATTGTTGATTATTATTATAAAAATTTAAAAAGAAAAATAGGAAAAATTATATGGGGTATTGTATCTATGAATAAAGATCTAAAAAAAATTTATTTAAATTTAATTAAATTTATCAAAAATTTATGAAGTCGAAACTTTTAAATTTTATTATATATTTATTAATTTTTTTTTTCGTAGTTCAATTGAATATTATTATCTTTAATTAATAGATTAATATCACAAAAATTTTTAATTTTTTCTGAATGAGCAATAAAAATAATTATCTTACCAATCTTTATTTTATTAAGAATTTTTAGCAAATTATCTTCAGTTACATTATCAAGAGCATTTGTAGCTTCATC
>Ga0181568_10006124_pt1 | contig 10541 bp, 6 predicted proteins | sample 101ome_20_FD_133758 | JGI IMG/M metagenome (GOLD analysis project Ga0181568, IMG submission 133758) | Coastal salt marsh microbial communities from the Groves Creek Marsh, Skidaway Island, Georgia - 101404AT metaG (megahit assembly) | ecosystem: Environmental > Aquatic > Marine > Intertidal zone...
ATAGTATGATCCGTTCCATAGGTGGTAAGGTTTACAAAAAATCCTCCTAGAAGCATTACCCAAACAGTAGGCTCTCTTATACTTAGGTTTAAATCGAATACATTGAACTTACCGTTTGCCCTAGCAGTCTCAACTATACTTCTAAATCCACCATCTGTATCCCATACAATTATTAATAATGATATCGTAACCCCTGACATTAAGACAAATACTTGAATCACATCAGTCCAAATAACTGCCTCTATGCCCCCCATCAAAGTATAGATTAAACTTATCCCACCCATCAATGAAATACAAACATATATATTCATATCTGTCACCAAATTAAGTGCAATAGAGGGCAAAAAAAGTACCACACCCATTCTTCCAATTTGATAAAGGATAAAACAGACACTACCTATAAAACGTATAAGAATATTAAATCGTCTTTCAAGATATTCATAAGCAGTTTTGATATTTTTCTCTCTATAAAAAGGAATGAAGACATGAACAATAAGGGGAATGGCCAAAAACACACTCATATTAAGTAAAAAATAAGACCAGTTTGTACTGTAGGTCTTAGCAGGTATAGCCATAAATGTGATAGGGCTTAAAGCAGTACCAAAAAGACTTAATCCTGCCGCCCATGCGGGTACCCTTTCACCACCCTTAAAAAAGTCTTTTGTGTTTTTTTGTCTTCTAGAATAATAATATCCAAGTGCTGATATGAGAAAAAAATAAAATGAAATGACTAAAATATCAAGAAAGGACAGCACAATACATTTTAATGATTTAATCCAAAAAAGTCTTTAGCTTCTAGAACATCTCTAAGATTTGAGAGAGATTTATCGGACAAATTGGTAAGGGGCAAACGGCAAGGACCGCAATCCACTCCAACCCATTTCATGATTGCTTTTCCCGCAATTATGGGGCCTCCATTTTCGAAAAGTGAGGCTATGATATCATTACATTTTTGTTGTTTTTTGAGTGCTGCTTCAGAATTTCCTAACTTAAAATCTTTTATTAATGACAAATAAATGGGATTCATGTAATTGTATGTACTTCCTACGGCAGCCTCAACTCCTATATTTAGTACTTTAAATAAATTTTCATCAAATCCATTGAAAATCGTCCATTTTCCACCGTTCACGTTATTACAATGTTGCATCTCAACCAGATTGTCATGGGTATATTTGATTCCTGCAAGATTTGGAATTTTTTTTTGTGCGATTTCCAAATAATCCTTCATTGATAATTCTATCCCAGAAATTATTGGAATATGATAATAAAAAAAAGGAATATTCGGAGCTGCAAAAGCTACTGAGGCACAAAAATCCACTAATGGTTCAATATTTGTAGGTTTCAAAAATATGGGTCCCATTATGCTGGTTCCATAAGCTCCAATTTTCTGAGCATGCCGGGCCAATTCTTGTGATTGTTTGAATGAGGTGGTTCCCACGTGAACGATCACTTTAAAATCATTTTCTTGATACTTCACCCACTCCTCAGCAATTTCTTTTCGTTCTTCCAAAGTCATTGACATTCCCTCTCCGGTTGTTCCACATACGAAAACACCGGAAAGACCATCCTTTTTTAATTTGTGAGCATAATCAAATATAATACCTGGATTGATCTCCCCGACCTCATTCATAGGAGTAAAAGGAGCTGCTATTATTCCCTTGATAGATTTATTAATCATTTTATTTTTAATATTTCATAATATAATTAAATAAAACCATATTTATAAATCTTAAAATATCTTGTAGTGAAAAAGAGTGATTCGTATATCATAAATATAATTTCTAGAAATATTTCCTTTTAAAAAAATCTTGCTTTAATAAAAGTAACGCTCTCCTTACACTTTTTCAATTGTTTTGTAGATTTAAGTATTGGTAAATAAGAATCTACTTTAAAAATGTCAAAAAATAAAAAATATCAGATTGCGGGTATTGGAGAATTGCTATGGGATATTTTTTTAGATGACAAAAAACTGGGAGGAGCACCAGCCAATTTTGTAGCTCATGCTCAACAATTAGGTGCGAAAAGTTATCTTTTGAGTGCTTTGGGTAAAGACGAATTAGGACAAAGAGCCATAGAAGAATTACAATGCTTGAATATAGACACCTCCTGGGTTCAACTCAGTAGCATTTATCCAACGGGTCGTGTCATCGTGAGTCTCGACTCGAGGGGAAATCCTAACTACTATATCGAAGATAATTCTGCCTGGGATCAAATAGAATTTGACATAAATCAAGCAAAGATCGCTTCACGTCTGGATGCCATCTGTTTTGGAACATTAGCCCAGAGAAACCCAGTTTCACAAAATACCATTTTAAAAATTCTGAATGCTACCTCACACACCTGCCTCAGAGTATTCGATGTTAACTTTAGACAGGATTATTATAATTCTAAAATGGTTTTCCAATCCCTAGTTTTAGCAAATGCAGTCAAAATGAATGAGGATGAATTTTTAGAAATTGGAAAGATACTTTCTTTTTCAAAAAATCTTAAAAGAGGGCTACAATCCCTGATCAATGAATTTGATCTCAAATTCGGAATTATTACCTTAGGAGAAAATGGTGCAGTAATGGCCAGTCAAGATAATTTTTGTTCTTATTCACCCAAGAGTAAGATTGAGATTAAAAGTTCGGTAGGGGCAGGGGACGCCTTCACTGCAGCCGCGGTGATGGGTTGGCTTGAACAAAAACCATTGGAACAAATAATCCAAAAAGCTTCTGATTTGGCTACTTTTGTCTGCTCCCATATGGAAGCTGTCTCTACAAAACAAAAAACCGAAACACGATGAAAATAAATTACACCCCTCTACTTTTACTATTATTATTTTCAATGAGTTGTCAAAAAAAAGAAGTTTCCATTCCTCCTAATGTTATTCTAATCATTACAGATGACCAAGGCTACGGTGATTTGGGTATTCACAACAACCCCAACATAGTAACCCCAGCCATTGATGCTTTTGCTCAACAAAGCATTCGGTTTAGCAACTTTCATGTTTCCCCAGTTTGTGCCCCCACCCGATCTAGTCTGATGACTGGTAGGTATTCCCTTAGGACAGGAGTAAGAGACACCTATAACGGAGGCGCTATCATGGCCCCATCAGAATTTACCCTTGCAGAAATGCTCAAAAAAGTCAATTATACAACTGGTATTTTTGGTAAGTGGCATTTGGGAGACAATTACCCCTCACGCCCAAGTGATCAGGGGTTTGACGAGTCACTCATTCACCTTGCAGGGGGTATTGGACAAGTAGGAGATTTTACCAACTACTTTAAAATGGAAACCAGTTATTTTGATCCCGTATTGTGGCACAACAATAAACAAAAAGCTTACAAAGGATATTGTTCAGATATCTTTACTCAAAATGCTATCAATTTTATCGAAAAAAACCACGACCAACCTTTTTTCTGTTATTTGTCCTTCAATGCACCTCATACGCCACTTCAGGTACCGGACAAATACTATCGAATTTATGAAGATATTGATCCCTCGGAGGGAATTGACCCTGAGCTTTTACCATTAGTCGATATGAACGAAAAGAGTGATGAAGATGCCCGAAAGGTTTATGCCATGGTTACCAATATTGATGATAACCTGAATCAATTGTTTCAAAAATTAGAAGTATTGGGTATTGAAGAAAACACCATCGTCATTTTTATGACTGACAATGGCCCCCAACAAGCACGATTTGTCGGAGGTATGCGAGGCAGAAAGTCCAGTGTGTACCGCGGAGGTATTCGAGTTCCCTTTTTTATACGTTATCCCGCTAAATTTAGTGGGAATAGAGAAATGGATCAGATGGCTGCCCATATCGACCTTCTACCTACACTCTCTCAATTATGTGGAGCTCCGATTCCCCAAGACAGAGAGATAGATGGAAGAAGTTTTGTTTCTGCACTCGAGGGCCAAGATTTATCCGAACGAAGTTTTTTTTCCTATTGGACAAGGAAGTTTCCCGAAAAATACAATAACGTAGCCCTTCAGCGGGGTAACTTTAAGCTTGTAGGTAAAACAGATTTCGACGCTAAAATAGATGACTTTGAATTATATAACCTCAAAGATGATCCATTGGAAAGAACCAATTTGATCTTCCAAAACAAAGAAAAAGCGACTTCCCTTAAAACTGAAATGGATGCATTGTTTTCTGAATTTAGCAAGTCTCCAAATCTAGTTAAACCTCCCATGATCTCTATTGGGACTCCATACGAAAACCCGGTTTATCTCAATCGTAACGATGCATCTGGACAAAGGGGTATTTGGAATCAAGAGGAGGTTTTTTCTTACTGGAAAGTTAATCTAGAAAAAGGTGTTTACAACCTAAGATTTAAATTTTTAAAGCCTTTGGATGGTGGAGGGCAGATGTTTTTAGAGTTGGGTCAAAGCATCTTAAAAAAACACAATCCCTTGCCAAATTCAGATCTATTAGTATGGGATGGGGTCTCACTTCCTCAGGGCACATTTGATTTTACCCCTTTTTACCGAAAACAACGCAGAAGCAACTACTTTCCGTTATGGGTCGAAATCAAAAAAGTGAAATAATTCAATATCTACTTTTTCCATATAGATTTTAGCTTATGGACCTCAAATCTATCAAAAAGTAATTCATTATCTGAACAAACTGATATTTGATTGTCTTCAAAATCTGAAATGGCATATTCAGAAAGTACCGAAAAGCCTTCGTCTGCAAAAACTTCTATTGTAGTTCGGTCGAGAAGTATTCTCACATTTACTTTGTTGAGATTTAATGTGGGTAGGATGACATCATTAAAATAAAAACTACCTTTTTGATAGCTAATTATCTGACCCCTAATATTTATATGAAAGGAAGAAGTTTTGCTGGGTTCAAAAGACATAAAAATATCAATTTCATCAAAAATCTCGTTTTTTAAATTTTCATTCAGGACTTTAACTTTAATATTTTGATACTCTAAGCTTTTATGGTACAAATTTTTAATTTCTTTTACAGGCCATCGAAACAGTCGAATTCCATCGTGAGTAGTTTTCAATTTTAGGGTAGCGGGAAAAGACATATGCTGGTTAAAAGGCATATCATTGTTTACATAAACATCTTTTTCGCCGGTTCTCAGCCAACCTATAATGACTGTTCTTCCATCGGGGCTATTATTAAAGGTTTGAGCAGCATAGAAGGCATCACCCAGATCACCTAGATAGTTTTTCTGATCAGTTTTAAGACTTTGTCCGTCAAAGGTTCCAATCTCATAATCAAAGCTAGCATCGTATATTAACCATTTTTTATAGTTAGGATCTCCATCAACTTCAAGTTCTACCATATCCATACACTCATAAACCCATTTTCTATCAAAATCACTAAGTTTTTCCCAATTTTTTAAATCTTTAGAGCCAAAAAAACGGACTTTTCCCAAATCATTCAACTTTTTTTTATCAGTAGGTTTGATCCACAAAATCAGTATCCATTTTTTTGAGGGAGCATGCCAAAAAATTTTTGGATCACGCTCTCCTCTGTCAAAACCTTGGTTTTCGACCAATGCACGACCTTTATCGATTAGTTCAAATGTTCTCCCCCGATCGATGCTGTAAGCTCCTGCTTGATAAAACAAATCTTCATTGTTGTTCTGAGCATGCGTGAAGTAGGCGACTATGGCCTGTTCTTCTTCTGTGTTTTTCCCCAAGCTGTTGGGAAAATCCACCGCAGCGGTTCCAGAAAAAATAGTGCCATTGCTATAGGGTAGTATGGCGTGTTGAAGTTGCTCCCAATGAACCATATCTTTACTTACCGCATGTCCCCAAGTCATATTCCCCCAATGGATGGCTTTTGGATTGTGTTGAAAAAACAAATGATACTCTCCTTTATAATAAACCATTCCGTTAGGGTCATTGATCCAGTTTTTCTTGGATGAAAAGTGAAATTGAGGACGTAATGACTCATCGTATTTGATATCAGAGTAGGTTTCAAAAGTTTGAAAAGAGTCAATCATTACACCAGTGATTTGCTGTGCTTGACCAACGAAGAAAGTAAATACTAATAGGTATCTTATCATAATTGTTAAACTATGAATCTTCTTTTGATAAAACAAATAAAGATGGTTAAGCTAAGAGGTTAAAGAATTTAAAAGTGATATAACATCACGGGGCTTGTCTATACAATAATTGGCTTGGGTATTTTTTTTACCCACTTTCACATTGATAGAGTGAGCAGGAAGGTCATTGAACATAAATTCATCGGTGACATCATCTCCGAAACATAGAATAAAATCAGATGATTTATCACCCATTATTTCAGAAACAGCAGTCCCTTTGTTGTATCGTCCACTGACCACTTCAATAATTTTATCTCCGTCCATGAGATTAAGCTCATCAGAAATTAAACTGCTAAGAACCGTTTTAAGTTCTATAGTTCGTTCGGCTGCCAATTCAGGATCGGTTTTACGATAGTGCCATACTAAACTGTTTTTTTTCTCCTCGATAAAAGTTCCCGGTGTTCTGTCAGTAAAGCTTTCCATTACAGGAATAATGTCTTCTTTCCAGTTTTTAAGCTGTATTTCTTTTTCCACCCATTTTTGATTTTTGTGCTTGATCAAATAACCATGCTCTGCAACTAAAGTGACTGGGAGGTGACCAAACCATTGGTCTAGAAACTCGTGGTCTCTTCCGCTTACTATTGCCAATTCAGTCAATGGAAATTCAAGGAGCTGTTCCAATGTTTTAATTACAAACTCGTTAGGTGTAGCCAGTTCAGGTTTTTCATTATAGCCAACCAGTGTTCCGTCATAGTCCAAAAAAATCATTCTTTTATGAGCAGACTTAAATTTTTCAACCAATGATTTTTTAATTTTTTCGTTGATTTTGATTAAAGAGGATTCTTTTTCATTTTGATGTTTGGTTTTGAGTGCTTTCATAAACTCATTGGCCCAATACTCAACGGAATAGCGTTGTAGCCTTTTTTGCATCCTCAGGTTTCTTTTTTGTTGTTCTTCCTCAGGCATTTGAATGGCGGTTAATAATGCATCAGACATTTGGTTGAGGTCAAAAGGATTTACCAATATCGACTCATAAAGTTCTTTGGAAGCTCCAGCCATTTCACTCAGAATCAAAACACCATTTCCCATAACTCGAGTAGCAACAAATTCTTTAGCAACTAAATTCATACCGTCTCTCACAGGAGTAATCATGGCGATATCTGAGGTCATGTAAAGATCAACCAAATCATCGAAATCCATTGCCCTGTAATAGTACCAAATGGGGGTCCAATTGATAGTAGCAAACTTTCCATTGACCCGTCCGACTATTTCATCGGTTTCTTTTTTGAGTCTTTTATAGTCCGAGACACTTGATCTGGAGGGAACTGTGAGCATAACCAAACGAATTTTTTCAAGGTATTGGGGGTATTTAGATAAAAACAGTTCAAAAGCTTTAATGCGATTGACCACTCCTTTGGTATAATCCAGTCGGTCTATAGAAAGGATGAGTTTGCCCTTATCGGCTCCTTTTTTATGTAATTCCAATTGCTTTTTCAAATCCGATTTTTCATCTGCAGCCATATCAAGGTGTGATTGGGCCGCATTTTTGAATTTATTATAATCTATGCCCATTGGAAAGGTATTCACCACAACCTCTCGAGTATCCATGATTACCCGGTTGAAAGAGACTTCTTTTTTCAATATACGCTTGACTGAACTCAAAAAATGACGCTCATAATCGTAGGTGTGAAACCCTATCAAGTCAGCTCCCAAAATTCCTTCAAGCAAAGGTTCTCGCCATGGAAAAATTCGAAAAATTTCAAAGGATGGGAAAGGTATGTGTAAGAAAAAACCAATGGTCACGTCCGGACGGACATCTTTGATCATTTTTGGGCATAGTAAAAGTTGATAATCGTGAATCCAAACCGTATCCCCTTCGTTTATATTTGACAATACACTATCTGCAAACTTTTGGTTGACCTCTTCATAAGACTTCCACTGCTCCTTATCAAAAACAGAAAACTCGATAAAGTAATGAAAAAGAGGCCAAAGTGACTTGTTCGACAGCCCATAATAGAAATCTTCAATTTCCTTTTGATTTAGGGATACTGGAAAATAGCCCTCCCTTTTTAGAGATTTTTTTAATGGATCCCATGTGATTTTATCAATTTCGTCATGATTGATGCCTGGCCAACCTATCCAAAGGGATTCTTGTCCCTTGTGAACGGAGTTCATGCCTGTAGCTAAGCCACCACTAGTAGGGGTAAATTCAAAAGAATTATCTAATTTCGTTACCTGTATCGGAAGCCTATTTGATACTATAATGTTTTTTGCCATAATCCTGTTAAATCAAAACTACTCTCGAAATTATGCATTTAAGGCCACCTCAACCTTCATCAGACAACCTAAATTATGGAATAATAGGAAATTGTAAATCTTCTGCCCTTATAAATGAGGATTCCTCAATTGATTGGTCTTGTTTGCCACAATTTGATTCTCCCTCTGTTTTTGGCAAAATACTTGATGAAAAAAAAGGAGGTAGATTTAAAATTGTTTGCGAAGAATCTTATCAAATTTCTCAAAAATACCTTGAAAAAACTGCTATTTTAATGACTCTCTTCGATAATGGTACTGATGCCTTTCAATTGATGGATTTTATGCCACGTTATCAAAAAGACAATGGGGTATATTATGCACCACCTGAGATCACCAGATTGGTCAAAATAATAAAAGGTAATCCCGTCATAAAAGTGATATATGATCCTAAGTTGGAATATGCTCAGGGTGAAACCAAAAACTATATAAAAGACGATTATATAGTTAGTGTTGTAGATGACGAACGTTATGATACATTAACCTTGTACACAGATCTGAATAAAACCTCTGTTCTTAATGGAGATAAAATAAACTTAGATAAGGATTATTTCTTCAAAATATCGTACAATGAAAAAATAAAACCTTTTACAATAGATGACATCAAATTTGAGTTTGAAAAAACAAAAGTTTATTGGCTTAATTGGTGCTTTAAGACCCCTACTTTTAATAATGTTTATAAAGAACAAATTCTCAGAAGTGCCATAACTCTCAAACTACTCACTTTTGAAAAAACCGGAGCAGTACTGGCAGCAGCTACCACATCTTTACCTGAAACCATCGGTGAGGTTAGAAACTGGGACTACCGTTTTTGTTGGATCAGAGATGCGTCTATGGTTATTAAAGTCATCACTAAATTGGGACATTTAAAAATCGTAAAAAATTTTATTGAATTCATTATTGATTTGATTCCTGACAAGGACGAAAAGTTACAAATCATGTATGGCATCAATGGTGAAAAAATGTTGACTGAAAAAACATTAGACCATTTATCTGGTTATCATGGATCCAAGCCGGTAAGAATAGGGAATGCAGCCTTCTTACAAAAACAAAATGATATTTATGGTATACTGATGGATGCCATTCATTTTCATATTCAAAAATATATATATGAAACTGAAAAGCACGAGGAGTTATGGTCTATTGTCAAATCTATAGTTTGGGTGGTAGAACACAATTGGAAACATGCAGATAAAGGTATTTGGGAATTCAGGAAAGAGGACCGCCATTTTACTTTTTCCAAACTTCTATGTTGGGTAGCGGTGGATAGAGCAATTAAAATCTCTGAGATGATTCAATCTGGAAAATCTGCAAATAAATGGGAGAGATTAAGAACCGAAATATATCAGGATATTATTGAAAATGCATGGAATGAAGAGGTGCAATCTTTTACACAGTCTTATGGAACTCTACATTTAGATGCCTCTGTGCTGCTAATGGAACCCTACGGTTTTATTGAGGCTAATGATCCAAAGTATGTAAAAACAGTCATGGCCATTGAAAAGGAGCTTTCCCATGAGGGGTTATTATTTCGATACAAAAATGATGACGATTTTGGAACCCCTAGCTCATCATTTACAGTTTGTACCTTTTGGTTCATTAATAGTTTGTATAAAATTGGGGAGAAGGAAAAATCAAAAGCCATGTTCGATCAGTTGCTATCATACAGTAATCACTTAGGCTTATTTAGTGAAGATATTGATTTTAAATCGAAAAGACTTTTAGGGAACTTTCCTCAAGCATATTCACATTTAGCTTTGATTGATACAGCTTTAAATTTTAATAAATAATCTTTGGTAACGATTTAATCAATTTATTTTGTCTTTGTTATTAAAATACATATAATAAAAACAACTAAAATCCGTTAGCTAAGTATAGATTTAAGACATTTAATATGAAAAGTTTATTTTCCATTATAATACTATTTATTTTTTTGTTATCGAAAAATGTTAATGGTCAAACTCCAGATAATCCTTGGTCAATTGGAATTGGTGCTAACACTATTCAAATTTTGGATGATTCACTAGAATCAAAAAATGGATTTGGTCCAATAATTTCTTTAGGCAGGTATCTAGGTGCAGGATTTTCAATTGGGGCTAATTATGGAATTAATAAATTTGAGATTAATGGAAGTGACAAAGATTATACTTCAGTAGATACCTATTTAAAATTCAATCTTACAACAAAAAAGTTCTCTCCTTTTCTAATTGCAGGTTATGGGTTATCTGATTTTGG
>Ga0181568_10006125_pt1 | contig 10538 bp, 6 predicted proteins | sample 101ome_20_FD_133758 | JGI IMG/M metagenome (GOLD analysis project Ga0181568, IMG submission 133758) | Coastal salt marsh microbial communities from the Groves Creek Marsh, Skidaway Island, Georgia - 101404AT metaG (megahit assembly) | ecosystem: Environmental > Aquatic > Marine > Intertidal zone...
ATAAGTGCTCGAGCGATCGGCGAGTAGACGGAAATCTTGTTCTCCTTGATGTCAGCCTCGTCGTCACCCACGATCTTGTAGGTTACTTCTTCATCGGTTTCAACATTCAGCAGGACGACGGTGGTGCCAAAGATGACTTTCCCTGAGGCGGGAATCTGGCTGACATCGATCACCTGGGCGTTGGACAGTTTGCCTTCGATTTCCTGGATCCGCCCTTCAATAAAGCCCTGCTCCTCCTTGGCGTACTGGTATTCCGCGTTCTCACGCAAATCGCCCTGCGCCCGCGCCTCGGCAATCGCCTGGACGATTCGCGGCCGCTCCGTTGACTTCAACTGATCCAGTTCCTGTCGAAGGGCCTGTTCGCCCTCCACTGTCATAGGGATCTTATCCATTAGCTCCTGCCTGAATGGGCTTAAACCGGGTAAAAAATACAGTGTCGAGAAGAAATTAGAAATTGTCCAGTTGATTCGGGGCAGTGGTCTGAGCACACCGAATCAACAAAGACAGACTCACACCGGCCGGGGCAGCCCCTGAAGGCTATGCACCGTAGTATCCTCACCATGCCGCAGTGCTGCGACACTGGCGCGACCACCTGCCATGGTGGTCGTGTAGCAGACCTTGTTTTGTAACGCCGTGCGCCGAATCGCGAAGGAGTCGGCGATCGCCTGTTTACCCTCGGTGGTATTGATAATGAAGTCGATTTCTTTGTTCTTCAACATATCGACGATATGTGGTCGGCCTTCCGCAACCTTGTTCACGACCTCAACATCCATACCCGCATCGCTAATAACAGCAGCACTGCCACGGGTCGCAACCACCTTGAAACCGAGCACGATCAGGTCCGCAGCCAGCGCAGGCAACTGCGCCTTGTCGGCATCACGGACACTCACAAACACCCTGCCACTGGCCGGAATCTTGTCATCAGCAGCGATCTGGGCTTTGCCATAAGCCTCACCGAAACTCGTTCCGGCACCCATGACCTCACCCGTCGACTTCATCTCAGGCCCAAGGATGGGATCAACACCGGGGAACTTACCGAACGGAAATACGGCTTCTTTGACGCTAAAGAATTCCGGCACGATCTCTTTGGTAAAGCCCTGTTCTTCCAGCGACACGCCTACCATGCAGCGCGCCGCAACTTTGGCAAGACTGACGCCGATACACTTGGAAACAAATGGTACCGTTCGCGACGCGCGAGGATTCACTTCAAGGATGAAGACATCATCGCCCTGCAGCGCCAGCTGCACGTTCATCAAGCCAACAACGCCGAGTTCCAGCGCCATCCGCTTCACCTGGTCACGCATCTTATCAACGAGCGCAGCATCGAGACTGTAGGGCGGCAACGAGCAGGCAGAGTCACCGGAGTGCACGCCCGCCTGTTCGATATGCTGCATTACCGAGCCGATAACAACGTGACTGCCATCTGACACTGCATCGATATCAACCTCAATTGCCTGGTCAAGGAAACGGTCCAGCAGAATCGGTGAGTCTTCTGACACCTGCACAGCTTCCCGCATGTACGTCTGCAGTTCATCCTGATCGTAAACAATTTCCATGGCACGACCGCCGAGGACGTACGAAGGTCTTACCACGAGGGGAAAACCGATCTCATCGGCCGCGGCTCCGGCTTCATCCGGGGTTTTGACGGTTCTGTTCGGCGGCTGCTTCAACCCGAGTTTTTCAATCAGCTGCTGGAAGCGTTCCCGGTCCTCCGCCTCGTCGATCGCATCCGGTGAAGTGCCAATGATAGGGACACCCGCATCCTGCAAACGGTAAGCAAGCTTCAGCGGTGTCTGACCACCGAACTGAACGATCACACCATGGGGCTGCTCGATGTCGACAACCGACATGACGTCCTCGAAAGTCAGCGGTTCGAAATAGAGTCGATCAGAAGTGTCATAGTCAGTCGATACCGTCTCCGGGTTGCAGTTAATCATGATGGACTCATAGCCATCATCGCGCATGGCGAGCGCAGCATGCACACAGCAATAATCGAATTCGATGCCCTGGCCGATACGGTTGGGTCCGCCACCCAGCACGATAATCTTCTTGCGATCAGACGGCGCTGCCTCGCACTCTTCCTCGTAGGTTGAGTACATATATGCAGTGGAAGATTGAAACTCCGCAGCACAGGTGTCGACTCGGCGGTAAACAGGCCGCACACCGAGCTCGAGCCGGTGTGCCCGTACATCGGCCTCCTGGCAATCGAGCAGACTCGCGAGGCGTGAATCTGAAAAACCTTTCTGCTTCAGACGAAACAGTTCCTTTTTTTCTATGTCGGCAATCGATCGACCCACAAGGCTGTTTTCATAGGCAATGAGGTCCTGCATCTGAACCAAAAACCAGGGGTCGATACCGGTCAGCTCGTAAAGCTCTTCGAGCTCGAAGCCAAAGCGGATGGCATCTGCCAGGTAGCGGATGCGTTCTGACGTCGGCACACGGATCTCACGCCGCAAGCGACTGCCAGCATCTTTCGCAGCTAGGTCTTGAATGGGCGTCAGACCATCGATGCCAATCTCGAGACCGCGGAGCGCTTTTTGCAGAGATTCCTGAAACGTGCGACCAATAGCCATCACCTCGCCCACGGACTTCATCTGCGTGGTCAGCAGGTTTTCAGCCTGCGGAAATTTCTCAAACGTAAAACGAGGAATCTTGGTCACTATGTAGTCAATGGAAGGCTCGAATGAGGCTGGCGTCACACCGCCGGTTATCTCGTTCGACAGCTCATCCAGCGTGTACCCCACAGCCAGCTTTGCCGCCACCTTGGCGATCGGGAAGCCCGTCGCTTTCGAGGCGAGCGCGGAAGAGCGCGACACCCTGGGATTCATTTCAATCACGACCAACCGGCCCGTGTCGGGCTCAATCGCAAACTGGACGTTGGAACCGCCGGTCTCGACACCAATCTCTCGCAAGACATCAATCGATGCGTTGCGGAGTATCTGGTACTCCTTGTCGGTCAGGGTCTGCGCCGGCGCAATGGTGATGGAATCCCCGGTGTGCACACCCATCGGGTCGAGGTTCTCAATCGAACAGACGATGATGCAGTTGTCATTCTTGTCGCGGACAACCTCCATTTCATATTCTTTCCAACCCAGCAGTGATTCATCGATCAGCAATTCACTGGTGGGCGAGAGATCAAGACCGCGCAGGCAGATCTCTTCAAAGTCTTCCTGATTGTAGGCAATACCTCCGCCGGAGCCACCCAGGGTGAATGAGGGCCGAATCACGCAAGGGAAGCCGAGCATCGACTGGACCTGCTTGGCTTCTTCGAGAGAATGCGCAATCGCACTGCGCGGTGTTTCAAGTCCGATGGACTTCATCGCGACGTCGAATTGCTGACGGTCTTCTGCCTTGTCGATCGCCTCCTTGCTGGCGCCTATGAGTTCGACATCGTACTTTTCGAGAATACCTTCTCGGGCCAGATCCAGCGCGCAGTTGAGCGCTGTCTGCCCGCCCATCGTAGGCAGGATCGCATCAGGTTTTTCCTTCGCGATAATATTCTCAACATGACGCCAGTTAACCGGTTCAATGTATGTTGCGTCCGCCATCTCCGGGTCGGTCATAATCGTGGCGGGATTTGAGTTCACAAGAATGACGCGATAACCCTCTTCTCTCAGCGCTTTACACGCCTGGGCACCGGAGTAGTCGAACTCACAAGCCTGGCCAATAACGATGGGACCTGCACCTATGATCAGGATGCTGTTGATATCTGTTCGCTTGGGCATCGTTACTTCCTTGCTTGCATCAGTTCGATGAAATGATCGAACAGCGGACTGGCGTCATGGGGACCAGGGCTGGCTTCTGGATGCCCCTGAAAACCGAAGGCGGGCCGATCAACCAGGTGGATACCCTGAATCGTATTATCGAACAGCGACCGATGAGTGACACGCACACTGTTCGGCAGCCGGGTTTCATCGATACAGAAGCCGTGGTTCTGACTCGTGATCAGCACCGTGCCATCCTCAAGGTTCTTCACCGGGTGATTAGCGCCGTGGTGACCGTGATTCATCTTGGTGGTTTCCATACCCGCTGCCAGGCCGAGCAGCTGCAGACCGAGGCAGATACCAAACACCGGGATATCGGTTTCGAGAATCTTTGCAATCGCAGCGATCGCGTAGTCACAGGGGTCGGGATCACCGGGTCCATTCGACAGGAAGACGCCATCAGGCGCCATCCCCAGCACTTCTGTTGCCGGTGTCTGGGCGGGCACGACCGTCAGCCTGCAGCCACGGTCCACCAGCATTCGCAGGATGTTGCGCTTGACACCAAAATCATAGGCCACGACATGGAAGTCGCCGCTTTCATGGACAGGATGGCCCTCTCCCAGGACCCAGGAACCCTCGTCCCAGCTGTATTTTTCCGCGACGGTCACTTCCTTCGCCAGGTCCATACCCTTCAAGCCCTCAAAGCCGCGGGCCGCTTCCAGCCCCTCACCGATATCGCCTTCAGAGAGGTTGTCCCCGGCAACGATGGCGCCGTTCTGCGAACCCTGGTCACGCAGCACTCGAGTCAGCTTGCGGGTGTCGATCTCTGCAATCGCGACAATGCCATGGTTAGTCAGATAATCCTGCAGCGACTGCTGGTTACGCCAGTTACTGGCCATGAGCGGCAGATCCCGAATCACGAGACCGGAAGACCAGATGCCCCGGGATTCTTCGTCTTCATTATTGACGCCGGTATTACCAATGTGAGGATGCGTCAGTGTCACAATCTGGCGAGCATAGGAAGGATCGGTCAGGATCTCCTGATAGCCCGTTATCGAAGTATTGAATACGACTTCGCCTACTGACAGTCCGGCAGCGCCAATGGCAGTGCCCTCGAAGATCATGCCGTTCTCGAGTGCAAGTACTGCTCTACTCATCTGGGGTCGGTCTCCGTTCACATGCTGCGTGCAGACACTTTCTGCACACCGGGTCGAAGGGTCTGCGAAAGGCCTGCAGCGGGGTTAAAGCGTTTGTCAGAAGACCAAAAAAAATCCGAAAAAAAACGAGAGGGAATCGGGTTCCGTCTCGTTTTCAATGATTTAGATTGCGGCTGGTCATTCTAAGCGCCGCATTGTAATGGAGGTGGTCTCCTGAATCCAGCGCCCGGGCAAAATTTAGCGGTTTTTCAGGCCAAGCACGTCGAGCATGTCGTAGACACCTGCCGGCTGATTTGTCACCCAGGCTGCGGCACGCAGCGCGCCCTCGGCAAAGTTGGTCCGACTTTGAGCGCGGTGGGTAATTTCGACGCGCTCACCGCCGGCAATGAACATCACCGTATGCTCACCTACGATCTCACCGCCCCGAATGGCATGAAAGCCTATCGTGTCCCGCGCGCGAGCACCGGTCATGCCATGCCTGCCATGTACCTCAACCTCAGCGAGGTTACGGTGCAGACCCCGGGCGACATGTTCGCCCAGACTGATCGCGGTACCGGAGGGTGCATCGACCTTGTGACGGTGATGACTCTCCACAATTTCAACATCGACGGAATCGCCGAAGATCTGTGCCGCCATCTCAACCAGCTGGAACGTCGCATTGACGCCGACACTGTAGTTGCTGGCGTAGACCAGCGGCTGACGCGCGCCAACTTCATGAATCCGCGCCTGAGTTTCCTCGCTCAAGCCTGTTGTACCAATGATCATCGGCGTGCCAGCCGCAGCACAGATTTCAAGGTTCGTCGCCGTCGCCGGCGCGACGGTGAAATCAATTAACACATCGACATCAGCAAGCACCGCAGCCAGGTCATCCGCAATCGGCACATCCAGCCTGCCGACACCCGCAATTTCACCCGAATCATTGCCAACAAAAGATGAGCCGGCCTGTTCAACCGCACCGGCCAGAATGAGCTGATCAGATGCCTGAATCAGCGAAACGAGCGTGCGGCCCATTTTGCCGGCCGCACCTACGACTGCAGTTTTAATCATGCTTGATCTTCCGCTGGATGAGTGGCAACAGCCACAACAGGCGGGGAATTGTATCTCACAACCCTGAACGATGCCCGGGCAAGCGCTCAATCCGTCAGGGCGTCTATAAAGCGCTTCACGCCCTCGAACCAGCTATGTTGCTGTGGCCGATTCTTCTCACTGGACTCACCCGCGAATTGACGCAGCAGGTCTTTCTGCCGGTCTGAAAGATTTACCGGCGTCTCGACAACGATATCGCAGTACAGATCACCAACACCGCCGCCCCTCACCTGACTGACATCAACACCCTTGCCACGCAGCCTGAACCGCTTCCCCGTTTGGGTTTCCGGCGGAATTTTCAGATTGACCCGACCGTCCAGGGTCGGGACCTCAAGTTCACCACCCAGGGCAGCATCAATAAAGCTTATCGGTACCTCGCAGTAAAGGTGCTCGCTGTGACGGGTGAAAATATCGTGTTCCCGGACTTCTACCTGGACGTAAAGGTCACCAGACGGACCGCCGCGCGTTCCCGCTTCACCCTGGCCCGCGAGCCGAATCCGGTCACCGGTGTCGACACCAGCCGGCACTTTCACCGATAGCGTTTTCTGCTCCTGGGTTCGACCCTGGCCGTGACAACTCTCACAGGGGTCGGATATCACTTTGCCCTGACCACGGCAGCGCGGGCAGGTCTGCTGAATTGAGAAGATCCCCTGACGTGCTGTGACCTGGCCAACACCACCACACTGAACACAGTCCATCGGGGATGAGCCTTTCTTCGCACCGGAGCCCAGACATTCCATGCATTCGACGAGCGTCGGCACCTTGATCTTCGGGTTGTAGCCTTTCACCGCCTGCTCGAGATCCAAGGTCAGGACATAGCGCAGGTCTGCACCGCGATTCGGGCCGGCCTGGCGGCGACCGCCGCCGCTGCCGCCAAAAATGTCGCCGAACACATCTTCGAAGATGCTGCTGAAGCTGCCGCTGCCGCCACCAGCACCGCCAAATCCACCGAAACCACCAGCGCCAGCGCCGCCTTCAAAGGCGGCATGACCGAACTGGTCGTAGGTAGCGCGCTTTTCAGAATCAGTCAGGACCTCAGCTGCTTGACTGGCTTCCTTAAACTTCTCTTCGGCGTCGGCGTCATCGGGGTTTCTATCCGGGTGATACTTCATGGCAAGGCGACGGTAAGCCTTCTTGATGTCCTTCTCGGAAGCATCACGGCCTACACCCAGTACTTCGTAATAGTCTCGCTTTGCCATGTCTTCAGTTACTTCAGGTCCTTATTGGTGTTTCCGGATCGCGCCTGATCCGGCCCTGCTGTGCCTGGAAAAACCCTGAACGGGTTCTTCCAGGTTGACAGTGCTACTTGTCGTCTTTGACTTCTTCGAACTCGGCGTCAACCGCATCCGGGTCAGCGCCACTGTCGGCAGAAGCTGCACCGGGTTCAGCCTGGGCATCAGCCTGCTGCGCTTCAGCATACATACGCTGTGCCAGGTTGCCTGAAACTTCCGTCAGTTTCTGCGTCTTGGCTTCGATGTCAGCCTTGTCGTCCGTCTTCAGGGCTGCTTCGAGATCAGCGATGGCTGATTCGATGCTGTCCTTTTCGTCTGTTTCGACCTTGTCGCCCGCTTCTTCCAGCGTCTTTCTGGTCGCGTGAATCATGCCGTCAGCCATGTTGCGGGCAGCGACCAGCTCTTCGAACTTACGATCTTCTTCTGCATGGGATTCAGCATCCCTGACCATCTTTTCAATTTCGTCGTCAGAGAGGCCACTTGAAGCCTTGATCACGATCGACTGCTCTTTCCCTGTTGCCTTGTCTTTAGCTGACACTGACAGGATGCCGTTGGCATCGAGGTCAAAAGACACTTCAATCTGCGGTGTGCCGCGCGGCGCCGGCGGAATGTCCGCCAGGTCAAACTGACCGAGAGACTTGTTTTCACGCGCCTGCTTGCGCTCTCCCTGCAGCACATGAATCGTCACTGCAGGCTGGTTATCGTCTGCTGTTGAAAAAACATTGTTCTTCTGGGTCGGGATCGTCGTGTTCTTTTCGATCAGGGTCGTCATGACACCACCCATGGTCTCGATCCCGAGTGACAGTGGTGTCACATCGAGTAGCAGCACGTCCTTGACGTCACCTGACAGCACTGCTGCCTGGATGGACGCACCCATGGCAACCGCCTCGTCCGGGTTGACGTCCTTGCGTGGCTCCTTGCCGAAGAACTCTTTCACTTTCGTCTGCACCAGCGGCATGCGAGTCTGGCCGCCTACCAGGATGATGTCATCCACCGAAGAAACACTGACATCGGCGTCCTTCAAGGCCATGCGAACTGGCTCCAGCGTCCGCTCGACAAGATCTTCCACCAGCGACTCCAGCTTGGCCTGGGTCACCTTAATCACAAGGTGCTTCGGTCCGTTGCTGTCGGCTGTGATGTAAGGCAGATTGACTTCAGTCTGGCCACTGTTTGACAGTTCGATCTTGGCTTTCTCGGCAGCTTCCTTCAGACGCTGCAGCGCCAGCGGATCGTTGTGCAGATCCATGCCCTGTTCCTTCTTGAACTCTTCAGCCAGGTAATCGATCAAGCGGAGATCAAAGTCTTCACCACCCAGGAACGTATCGCCGTTCGTTGAAAGCACTTCAAACTGCTTCTCACCATCCACATCGGCAATCTCAATGATCGAGATATCAAAGGTACCACCACCGAGGTCATACACAGCGATAGTGGAATCACCGGTAGCTTTGTCCATGCCATAGGCCAGGGCTGCCGCTGTCGGCTCGTTGATGATGCGTTTCACATCAAGGCCCGCAATCTTGCCGGCATCTTTGGTCGCCTGACGCTGCGAATCGTTGAAGTAAGCCGGCACCGTGATCACGGCTTCAGTCACCGTTTCGCCCAGGTAGTCTTCGGCGGTTTTTTTCATCTTCGCCAGTACCTGCGCAGACACCTGTGGCGGCGCCATCTTCTCTCCCTTCACATCGACCCAGGCATCGCCATTGTCGGCCTTGGCGATCGTGTAAGGCACCATCTTGATGTCTCGCTGCACCACGTCATCGTCAAACTGACGACCAATGAGTCGCTTCACCGCGAAGAGGGTATTTGTCGGATTCGTTACCGCCTGGCGCTTGGCTGCCTGACCGACCAGGATTTCATCGTCATCGGTATAGCCGACGATAGATGGCGTCGTGCGATCGCCTTCAGAGTTCTCAATGATCTTGGCTTCTGATCCTTCCATGAGTGCGACGCATGAGTTGGTCGTACCGAGGTCAATTCCGATAATTTTGCCCATTTTCTGTTTCTCCAATGTTGGCGGGGCCACTGCCCCGCTGATTCAATTCTGCCTGGTCTCTATATTGATGCTGCTTTGGCGAATTCAAGGTCTCGCCGTGCTCAGGCTTCGTCACCGCCACTTTCGGCGGCTGCAGCAGGGGCCTTGGTCACCATCACCATGGCGGCTCTGACCAGGCGGCCATTGAGCTTGTAGCCTTTCTGAACTACCGCAAATACAGAATTCGGCTCCATATTGGGGTTCTCGACCATTGACATAGCCTGATGTTCATTGGGATCAAACGGCTCGCCAATGGGGTCTATGACTTCGACATTCTCTCTCGCCATGACATCGATCAGCAGCTTGTGACAAAGCCTGACGCCTTCAGCAATCGCGTTTTCCGCCTCGCCGGATGACGCCTGTTCGGCCGATTCAATCGCTTTCTCCAGGCTGTCGGCGACGGGCAGGAGGTTCTGCAGAAATTTCTCAATGCCGAATTTGTGCGCGTTTTCGACATCGCGGGCGGTGCGCCGCTGCATATTCTGCATTTCGGCCTCGGCACGCAGGGCCGCATCCCGATATTTCGCGACTTCCTCTAACGCGGCCTCAAGCGCCTGCTCTGGGGTTGTTTCAGCGGCAGCGTCCGGCGCTTCGGTTTCCACCGCAGCTTCTGCTTCGCTTTCCGGGGCTTCGGCCGTGGCTTCTTCAGGATCCTGCTTCGCCTCTTCTTCCGGGCTGGCCATACTTCTTACCTGCACAAAAAATACACGTACAGGCTATATGGGGATGTCACTCGCTCCATTCAAGGGTGTGTAACTATTAGCAGTTAGCAAGGTACGCGGGATACAGAAGTGTAGTGAAGATCCGTAAAGAGCCTATCTTCGGGAGGAATCAAGGGCAGCACTCAGCAGCCGAGCCGTCGCATCCACAATCGGTATGACCCGATCATAAGCCATGCGGGTCGGGCCGATCACACCAAGAACACCCACCAGCTCCCCCTCTACATGGTAGGGCGAGGTGACGACCGAGCACTCATCGAGCACCTCGTAGCCGGATTCGTTGCCGATAAAGAGCTGCACGCCTTCCGAATCCATGCACCTGTCAAGCAGATGCAGAATGTCACCTTTCATGGAGATTGCCTGCAGCAGCTGGCGGATGTCATCCAGCGCCTGGTCAGATTCCAGCAGGTTCTCCTGGCCCCGCACCACGAAATCACTGACTTCCTCGCGGTCGAAGGCCTTGTCTGCGACTTCCAGGGTCATCTGCATCAGCGAATTCATCGAATCCCGGTCATGTCGCATTGAAGCGACCAGGCGGTCGTGGATATTACCCAGCGCCTCACCGGTGAAGTTCTGATTAATGAAATTTGAGGCTTCGCGCAGCTGAA
>Ga0181568_10006136_pt1 | contig 10532 bp, 5 predicted proteins | sample 101ome_20_FD_133758 | JGI IMG/M metagenome (GOLD analysis project Ga0181568, IMG submission 133758) | Coastal salt marsh microbial communities from the Groves Creek Marsh, Skidaway Island, Georgia - 101404AT metaG (megahit assembly) | ecosystem: Environmental > Aquatic > Marine > Intertidal zone...
CGCAATATGCTCTTTTACCTCAAGGAAGGGTTGAGGCAACCGATAGGGTTCTGAATATGGTCAAGCAGATGGATGAAGAAGGTTTTGGGAATTGTTCCAATACCGGGGCTTGTGAGGTAGAATGTCCTAAAGGAATCTCTTTGGAAAATATTGCAAGAATGAACCGGGAGTATTTGGGCGCTTCATTAAAGGGCTAAGATCTAGCATCATGTTCTTCCATTTAAGGATTTCAGCGCTGTTTTTGTGGATAGCTATTTTGCTAAATTTTTCCTGTAAGAATCAAGTTGTTCAAATTGACATTTCAGGTGAATTAATCAATCCCCGCACCTATGTCATTCCCCTAGCTGATCAATCAATTAAAATAGACGGTAAGCAGGAAGATCCAAGCTGGGAAAAAGCTCCTTTTACGGAGGATTTTATCGATATTGAAGGACTAAAAATTCCCGATCAGAGAACCCGGCTTAAAATGCTATGGGATGAGGAGTTTTTATATATCTACGCGCATTTGGAAGAAAAACATATTTGGGCTACCCTAAAGAATCGCGATACGATCATATTTTACAACAACGATTTTGAAGTTTTCATAAGCCCTTCTAACAGTAACCACAACTATGGTGAGATTGAGATCAATGCCTTGAATACCGTTTGGGATTTGCTCTTGGATCGACCTTATAACACTAAAGGGAATCCCATTTTTAACTGGAACTTACCCGAACTAAAAACAGCAGTCCATATTGAGGGCACATTAAACAAACCTACAGATATTGATCAATACTGGTCTGTGGAAATGGCCATTCCCATGAAGGCACTTATGGAGCTAAAGCGTTCACCGAGGAAAAAACCAATTTTAGGGGAACAATGGCGTATCAATTTTTCAAGAGTTCAATGGGATCATGACATAATTGAAAACCGATATTATCGAAAAAAAGAAAATGATAAATACTTGAGAGAAAACAATTGGGTATGGTCATCACAAGGAGTTATCAATATGCATTTGCCGGAACATTGGGGCTATATTGAATTTGGGGAATCTCCTAAATTAAATGATCCGTTTGTTCACAATACTGACTCTGAGATAGAACAAATCATCTATGCCCTTTTTAGAAAAATAGCTTATGGTGAATTCAAATACATGAGAGAAAATTTGCCCGGAAAAATCACTTCTATTCAACTTATAGGATTGAATAATCGAAAATTGAAAACCACCCTGTTAAATTCCTACACGGGTTTTGATCTTGAGGTTGTGGATCTAGTCAATGGTGCCGTCTACACAATTGACGAAAGGGGTTATTTAAACCGTCCATAAGATCAGTATATATTTACCGAATTTCAAGACTACTAAGGTACACTGATTCATAGTATTTCCAAAGTACACTAATGTTATCTATCACAGATGAGTTTTAATTCACCTTGTTCCTAACCTTTTACCAAAGAAGTCCCAATGTCATGTTCTGATCCACCCTATTTTTAATTGGCCTCAACATAAAATCTTTTAAATGACTTGTTTGGTTTTTTGGGGAATATTTTTCTAAAGAAGCGGGGTCAATTTCAAAAGTCTGATGGATTGAGGATTGTGTTAAAGAAATTAGCCTAAAAAAACATACAGTATAAATATCTATCTGTACTATTAAAACAGATCTATTTGAATGGATAAATTATAGAAATATGAGTAAAACAATCGATATAAAATAAGGATTATTTCAGATAAGTATTGAGATTTTCCCCGACACGAGCCAAGGAATATTCGGTATCAATCAATGAGTTTACTATATTAGTTAAGTCATTGTGTAAATAAATTCTACTCTAAAGATTATTTTGAAAAACATTATTATGTCCCCTAAAAAAAATAAAATTTCTCGCTCTAATTTTTTAAAAACCTCAGGAGCAGCATTTGGAGGAGTTTTAGCCCTATCACATTATGCTTGTTCTGGAGATATAAATTCTCTTAAAGAATTAATAATTCAGGGTAAAACAATTTATAAATTAGTCATACCTAAACAAGCCAATGATAGAGAAAAAAAGGCTTCACAAAAACTACAATTTTATTTGTTAAAAGTTTGGAAGGGAGTTGAGGTACTGAAAGAAGAGGAATTCAGTGGTGAAAATGCGATTTATTTGGGGAAAACATCCTTTGCCAAAACTGCTGAGGTAGATTCACTTTTATTGGAGGAAGACGCTTATCTTTTTAAGCGTATAGACAATAGTCTGATCATTGCTGGAGGATCAGAAAACGGTTTACTCAATGGAGTTTACTCCCTATTGGAGTTTTTTGGTTTTAGGAAATACAGTGCTGATGACCCTCTGTTGCTTCCCGACAAAAATGCTTTCAGCTTTCCAAAAGATGAGCTCAAAACACCCAGAATTAAATATAGAACAACAAATTATTATGATGCAAGAGACGCTGATTATAAATCTTGGCACAAGCTTTCCTCTACTGACTCCTGGGGAATGTTTGTCCATACCTTTGAGGTATTGATTTCCCCCGAAAAATATGGGAAAACTCACCCCGAATTTTTCTCACTAATCGACGGTGAACGAAATCCTGTTACCCAATTATGTTTGTCCAATGAGGAAGTTTTTAAAACATTAGTCGCCGAACTCAAAAAGAGAATAGAAAAGAATCCCAAGGCTAAATATTGGTCAGTCAGTCAGAACGACAACGACAAATACTGTCAATGTGCACCATGTAAAGCATTGAATCAAAAATATGGTAACCTACCCAGTGGTTCTATGGTCTGGTTTGTCAATAAAGTAGCGCGTGAGTTTCCTGATAAAATCATCTCTACCTTAGCCTATTGGTATACCCGAGCGGCACCTAGCAACATTGTTGCTGAACCCAATGTCAATATCATGTTGTGCAATATAGAAAGCAGCCGAGAAAAACCGGTATTTGATACTGATCCAGCTTTTACAAGTGATTTGCAAGATTGGGGAAAAATGAGTAAAGATATATTGATTTGGGACTACAATATACAATTTGCGAATCCGGTGAGTCCTTTTCCTAATCTACATACCATTGGTCCTAACATAAAGTTTTATATCCAAAATAATGTGCGGGCTCTATTTATGCAGGCCACTGGAAATAAAGGTGAATTTGGTCATTTAAGAGCTTACCTCATCACAAAGCTGATGTGGAATCCTGATGCGGATCCAAATGCTATTATCAACGATTTTTTGGATGGTTATTATGGGAAATCAGCTAAATTGATTCTCAATTATATTGACAGCATGCGGGAAGCTCTTTTGAATGATAATTTCCGTCTCAATATTTTTGGTGACCCGAGAGATGCCGTCAATAACTATTTGGCACAAGATAAGATGATAGAGTACAACAGCTTATTTGATAAAGCTGAAAAATTGGTCATAGACGATAAAGAGAAATTAACCCGAGTCAAAGAGGCTAGATTGCCACTTTTGATTTCAGAAATTCAGATTGCTGGACAGATTCCGGTGGGGCAAAAGGGGAGCTTTTACACCACCAATGACAACGGAAATGTTATTCCCAAATCCGAGATGAAAAATAAGGTTGAAGAATTTGTGGCGAGTGCCAAAAAAGCGGGTATCCGAAGAATAGGAGAGCGGGCTATAACAATTGATGATTATGCATATAATTTCAAAAGAATATTTTCTAAAATGCATCAAATGGATAAGGCGATCTCTTTCAAGAAAAAAGTCATTCCTATTATTGAGCCCAGTTTTGGAAAAGAAAATCTTGCACGCCTTACGGATGGTATTTTTGGAGCTTTTGAATCTTGGCGATTCCCAGATAAGGATGCCAATTGGGTTGCTTATAAGGGGAAACATATGGATTTTATTTTGGATTTAGGTGCAGTGATGGCTATAAAAAGTGTTGAGATGGATTTCCTAAATGTTCAGGCTCAGGCCAATTGGCACCAACTCATCCTGCCAAAATTTGTTACATATGCAATTTCTCAAGACGGAGTAAACTACAGTGATCCGATTCAAATCAATAACCCTCATAACCCAAATCCTGCAGAAAACCCCGAAATCGTTAAACTCCCTTTTCTGTCTTTTAAAACGAACTATAAAAATACCAAGGCGCGTTACCTGAAAGTTCATGCAGAGAGTGAATTGAAAATGCCTAACTGGCATATTAATGCTGGAAAACCAGCTATTTTATATGCCGATGAAATTGTAGTTTACTAATTAAATAAAAAGAAATTAATTTTTGTTAAAGTAGAAAAGACTTAACCTAATAGCAGGTTTTTATGTTTATCAATCTATAAAAACTCATAATTACAATATTTTTTTTTGTTTAAATTTAAATTAGAAAAAACATAAATGTACCAATTGATTTCTAACAAAACCTTCTATTTACTTGTGATGGTCTTGTTCGCCTCAGGATGTTTGACCCACATTCCAGATGAAATGGTGCAGGAAATTTCAAAGTTGACTGATAAAATTGACTACAACTTTCATGTCAAACCCATTTTATCAGATAAATGCTTTGCCTGTCATGGACCTGATGCTAAAAATCGAAAGGCAAATTTAAGATTAGACTTTAACCAAAAATTGCTAATAGATAAGGATCAACAAGTTCTCACTTTTAATGATGTAAAATCCAAAATTCCCAATCGGTTGTTGTCCCAAGACCCTAATATAAAAATGCCACCCCCCGAATCTCATTTGACCCTCTCAGATCGAGAAATCGCAACAATTTTGAAATGGATGGATCAAGGAGCAGCATACAAGTCCCACTGGTCATTCATTCCACCTTCAAAAAGTCAAGTACCTAAAATAAAAGGAGATGATTGGATGGAAAATGAAATTGATTTTTTTACAAAGAAAAAATTGGATGAACACAACTTCTCCCCCTCGAAAAAAGCTGATAGAGAAACTCTCATCCGACGATTGAGTTTTGCCCTCACTGGGCTCCCCCCCAGTCTGGATCAAATTGATGCTTTTTTGGCAGATGAATCGATTAATGCCATTGAAAAATTGATTGACCGACTGCTTCTTTCTCCCCACTATGGTGAGCGCATGGCTGCCGATTGGATGGATGTGGCCAGATATGCTGATTCAGATGGCTACTTAGATGACAAACATAGAGATTTTAGTCCCTGGAGGGATTGGGTCATTGATGCCTTTAACCAGAATTTGAGTTATGAAAAGTTCGTTACTCACCAATTGGCGGGAGATTTGATCCCTAATGCCGATCAGCACACCAAAATTGCCACAGCATTTAATCGCCTTCACAAAAAAAATTCTGAAGCAGGGATCATATTTGAGGAATACAGAACTGAATATGTAGCAGATCGCACTATTACTTTTGGTAAAGCTTTTTTGGGAATGACCATGGAGTGTGCCCGATGCCATGATCACAAATACGACCCTATTAGTCAAAAGAATTTCTATGAAATTTCCAGTTTTTTTAACAGTACCAATGAGATAGGACATGCCGGATATGGTCCAGGTCAAGTAGCAGGACCCTCTTTGCTTTTGACCAATGACGAGCAAGAAACCCTAATTGATTATATCAAAAATGATCTCAATTCCCAAAAAGAAAAAATTGCCCTAAGCTTATCTCAAAATGAGCAAGCCTTCGAAAATTGGTTCATCAAAAAAAAATTAGCCACCCAAGATATCCTAAAAAATATTAACCGTGGTTTAGTAGCCCATTATCCATTCGATGAATTTATTCCCAAGGCAAAATCAAAAGAATTTTATAGTCCCAGTTTGTTAAGCGGACAAAAAGCTGCGACCCTCTCCGAACCTATTATCGATAAGGGTTATGATCAAAAAGGATTTTTGATAGATGAGTACACACATATGAAACTCCCTAAGAAGGTAGGTTGGTTTGATCAGACCGATCCCTTTAGCCTTTCCTTTTCTATTTATGCCGATCATGAAGATCAAGAGGCTATTGTTTTTGGTCATTGTGAGCAAATCAGATTGGGACTAAAAGGATACTCTTTTTTCATAAATGACAATAAGCTTAAGTTCATTATCGCCAGATCATGGCCGCAAAATGCAATTGAGATTGAAACCCTCCAACCTATTTCCGCAAAAAACTGGAGTCAAGTCACCATTACATACGATGGCAAAGGATCTGTTGGGGGAATTCAGATTTATATTAACGGAAAAAAGACTGCCGTTAAAAGAAAAGGGGACCAACTATACAAATCTATATTGTTTGAGCCTGATATTCACACCTATGGATTTGAGGGATTTAAGATCGGTTCAAGCCACAAGCTTAAGGCCTTTGTCGGTGGAGGTTTTGACGATTTAAAAATTTATGAAAAGGAATTAACAGCCCTTGAGGTAGGCTATCAGAATAACCCTAACTTTTTTAATCAACTTTCAGAAGGTGATTTATCTACTGAAAAGCAGCTGTTTAAGGATTACTTTTTCAAAAACATAGAATCTGAACATAGGGTTTTAAATGATGATTACCTCAAACTAAGAAAAAAATTAACTAAGATAATTGACCCCATCCCTGAATTAATGATTATGGGAGATATTAAAAGCTCTAGACCAACTTATGTATTAAACAGAGGGATATATGATGACATTGGCGAAGAAGTTTTTCCCAATACACCGAAAGTGATTCTTGAATTCGATAAAAATCTCCCTAAAAATCGTCTTGGTTTATCACAATGGCTTTTTGATCCTAACAACCCTCTCACTGCTAGGGTTTTTGTAAATAGAATTTGGCAAATGCATTTTGGCAAAGGACTGACAATTACTACTGATGATCTTGGAAATCAGGGAAGGCTTCCCAGCCATCCTCAATTACTGGATTGGCTGTCCAATTATTTTATGGAGAACAATTGGGATATTAAAAAACTTCACAAGAAAATTTTGAGTTCTGCAACTTTTCAGCAAGAATCAAAAATGAGGGAAGATTTAGCAAATATTGATCCCGAAAATTTCCTTTTGGGAAGGGGTCCCGCCTATAGAATGTCGGCTGAGATGGTGCGTGATAACGCACTAAAAGTCAGTGGACTTTTGGTTCCTAAAATAGGAGGGAAGAGCGTTTATCCATATCAACCAGATGGCTTATGGGATTTGAGTGATAAAAAATGGAGATATAGATATAAACATGACAAAGGTGAGGGATTGTACAGAAGGAGTCTATATACTTTTTGGAAACGATCGGCACCTCCTCCCTCAATGCTAATTTTTGATACGCCCAATCGCGATATTTGTTCGGTTAAAAGAACATTGACCAGCAGTCCGCTTCAAGCATTATTATTGTTAAATGATCCACAATTTATCGAAGTAGCCCGTGTGATTGCTGAAAATTCAATTATATCCAAAGACAAAAGTATAGACAACAAATTGAGTAACATTCTCAGAAACATTATTGGAAGAACTATAAAACAAAGTGAATTGGAAACCCTCAAAAGATTTTATGGAGAGGAAAAAGAAAAATTCTCAAAAAATCCAAGTAAAGCAATTGCTTACCTTAATACGGGAGAAAAACCCATGAATCGCAAGTTAGGGATCATCAATACTGCTGCCTTGGCTAGTGTGATTAGTGGATTAATGAATACGGCTGAGGCTATCACTATAAATTAAACTTTCTTAGTATGGATGATTTTTCAAAGCATAAATTAGAAGCTACTTCAAGGCGAGATTTTTTAAAAAAATCATCATTGGGCTTTGGGTCTATTGCATTATCCTCTCTTTTGGGTTCCAAATTCAGTTCGGCACAAAACATGATCCCTCAAATTAACTATGAATCAGGTAGAACCCCTCATTTTGTTCCAAAGGCAAAGAGGGTGATCTATCTCTTTCAAAGTGGAGGACCTTCGCAGATAGAGACCTATGATTATAAACCGGAACTATCAAAATGGCACGGTCAGGAAATTCCTGAATCCTTAAAGCAAACCCAAAGAAACTCGGGGATGGTAGAGGGCCAGTCCTCCTATCCACTAGTTAAATCCATTTATGATTTTAAACAATATGGACAATCAGGAGCCTGGGTGAGTGAACTTTTTCCTCATACCGCAGGTATTGTTGATGAACTTTGTATCATCAAATCTATGTATACCGATGCAATCAATCACGAACCTGCAGTTATGTTTGTTCAGACTGGTTCTCAACTTACAGGCAGGCCCTCGATAGGGTCATGGTTGAGTTATGGTTTAGGAAGTGATAATAAAGACTTACCTGATTTCATTGTATTGGTTTCTAAGTCCCACTCCGGGGCACAACCGCTTAATTCTGCCTCCTGGAGTAATGGTTTTCTTCCCTCACATCATCAAGGTGTGCAATTGAGATCGGGAAAGGAACCTGTTCTTTATCTCAATAACCCACATGGGGTCAATCACAACGATCGAAAAAGGGCCATTGATTATATCAACGAATTGAACCTTATGCAGTTTGACAGCTATCAAGATCCAAAAATTCTTTCTCAAATCAAGCAGTACGAAATGGCTTATCGAATGCAACAGTCTGTTCCTGACGCGCTCAATGTCAAAGAAGAACCTCAATATATTTATGATTTATACGGAGAGGATGCTAAAATTCCTGGCACTTATGCTTACAATTGCCTGCAAGCTAGAAGGCTAGCAGAAAGAGATGTCAAATTCATACAGCTTTATCATACCGGATGGGATCAGCATGGAAACCTTCCTTCTCAAATCAAAAAACAAGCTCAAGATACAGACCAAGCAACAGCAGGACTAATTAAAGATCTAAAACAAAGGGGATTGTTGGAAGATACATTAGTGATCTGGGGAGGCGAATTTGGAAGAACCAGTTTTTCACAAGGAAGGCTCACAGCCTCTAACTATGGTCGAGATCACCATCCTGGTTGTTTTACTATGTGGATGGCCGGGGCAGGAATAAAAAAGGGTTTTGTCTATGGAAAAACAGACGATTTTAGTTACAATGTCGTAAAAAATCCTGTACATGTTCACGATTTTCAGGCAACACTTCTCTACCTTATGGGTATTGACCATGAAAAATTAACTTTCAAACACCAAGGAAGACGTTATAGATTGACTGACGTTCATGGTAAAGTAGTAAATGACTTATTGCTATAATCAGTAGGTATTGATTTTATAGTTTACGGGAATTAAACTTCAATTAGCACTTTCGATCTAATATTAAAGGCTCTCTCTAAAGCCTTAAATAGTTTTTTTTAAATTTGAATCATAATAAATCAAAAAACAAAAAATGAAAAAATCTTTATTATTATTTATTTCAATTTTAGTTCTTGGCTGTCAAGAGACATCTATTGAGAAAAAGGGTCCAATTGAGGGTGTATGGAAAAGAGAAGGTAATATCAGATATGAAAATGGTCAGCCTATTGACACATCCAAATTTGGAAATGAAAAAAATCAAGCAAGGATGTTTAAAATGTATACCAAAAAACATATGATGTGGATGAATAATGGAATTAACTTGGATACAATAGAAAATAAAGATCTCTATCCTGGAGCTGCTGCTTTTGCTACTAATTATTCCGTTGAAAATGGAAAGTTGATGGAGTACCTTATCATTGGAACTGACAATGTTCAGACCTGGTTAAATTCTGAATTAAAAGAGGGCCAAGAAGGATTTAGCTTTACAGCTACGATAAACGTAAACGAAAATTATTTTTCTCAAGGAAACCTTGATTCTCTCGGAAATGGTTTTTTTGAACTTTGGAAAAGGATAGAATAATTTTATTATTTCTAGAGTTATAGTTAAAAAAAAGAGCCTGCTTCAGCAGGCTCTAGTTTAACTAAATTTCTAACTAATTATTATGGCTTAGCCCACCATAATTTTGTTCCCTGAACATCAGGACCTTGAGCGCTGTTTGCTGCATTCACATTATCTCCATTTGTATTGTAAGCTCCTCCTCCATATCTCATTCTCTGAGGATATGCTCCGTTTAATGTAGTACCAAGTGCGTACAATTCAGGGTCTGATACTCCAGCATATAAGTCAGATGGATAACCAGAGTCTCGAACAATTGCCCAAGCTTCAAATCCATTTGTAAAATTTGCTAACCACCTTTGTAATGCAATTTTTTCAAGCTGCTGATCTTGAGAACCATTTAATTGCGCCATATCCTCATTAGATAAATATTCTGCAATTTCATTCTCAGGAACATTCCATAGCTCCATACTTTTTCTGATTCCAAGCTGATAGTGATCTTGTGCATTACCTGAGGCAAGTCCTTTTGTAATTGCCTCAGCAACCATAAGATGACTATCACCTGCTGTCATTACTAACCATGGAAAAATTTCACCGTCTCCTCTCCCGTTAATAACAATATCAGATGGCTTAGAGAATAAGTCAGTATGAAGGTAGGGTTTTGGTCTACCATTTACCCTTGTAGGAAATCCAACATAATTTACACCCGCAGGCATTTCAATATTTACTGCATCAGCTGTTTTTTCCAGCGTGTATTGAGCTCCAGCATCATCAAGAATTCCTCTTAAAAAATCAATATGCTTATCAATTAATGCAACATTCTCACCCTCAGTGGGTAGGGGTACAGAAATTGAACCTCCTTTACTAGGCTTTGCCATTGTTCTTATTCTAGGATCATTATTATCTCTTAGAGCATCAAC
>Ga0181568_10006137_pt1 | contig 10531 bp, 3 predicted proteins | sample 101ome_20_FD_133758 | JGI IMG/M metagenome (GOLD analysis project Ga0181568, IMG submission 133758) | Coastal salt marsh microbial communities from the Groves Creek Marsh, Skidaway Island, Georgia - 101404AT metaG (megahit assembly) | ecosystem: Environmental > Aquatic > Marine > Intertidal zone...
TAACAGTTAAACCATATATATTTATTAAAGCACCTTCTCTATATAAATCCGCATTTGTAAATCCATGTTCTTGGTCTGTTTCTATAATTATATCAAATATACTATATAAATCATTTGCATAAACACCATTATCATGATTTATTGTAAATTTTATTATGTCATAATTTGGACTAAATAATATACCTGAACTAAATTGAATACCTTTACCCGATTGATATCTAAAATATTTTCTTGTTTGTCTTATTATTTGTGTATTTGGTGAATTTGTTTCTGGATTAATTTGTACCCCACCATCAAAAAAACGATGTTGACTTACACCTTCATTTCTTACATAAAGAAATGTTTGTTGATTTGGATATAAATTTGAACCAACTGGATCTTCATCACCTAAAGTATGTAAATCAGCACTTTCTGTATATAAGTCTAACGAATTTGAAATATATCTTACTGTATAATCATCAACTACACTTGATATAACATGAGATCCTGTCCAAGGTTGTACTTCAAATATTCCTTTATCTACAACATATATTTTACTATTTACAAATAATGAATGAGGATAAGGGAAAACAATTTCAATATCTTTTGTACTTGCTACAGGACGAATACTTGTATATAAAATTGATGATGAATTAAAGAATCCTCCTGTATATATTGTTGTATAATCATTATTTAATTTAAATTCAACATCATAATCATCAGGAGTTTTTGATGTAACTGCAAATGAAAGTCCATCATCAAATACTGTAACAATTAAATATGAGCCATCAATATAAGTTGGATCATTTGTTTGTTTTAAAATTATAGGCATACCAGTATAAAATGCTCTATCATTTTGTACTTCTGTAACTGTTATTTTCAAAATGGAACGATTTTGAGTGTAAAAATCTATTCTAAATGATGTATTTGCTAAAGTAAAAACTTCATATGGCGATGAGGTATTTACTGGGACCGTATTATTTGCAATGCCATCTGGAGGCCATTTTGCTAATATAGTATTATTTCTACCGTCTGCCAAACAACTAAAATTATTATCAAAACTACCATAATTTCTTTCATAATGAACTTCAAAATATGATTCATTTTCAAAAAAATGTGTTTCTGCAGTCCATGCTCCTTCTGGATAATCATTTGCGTCTCCTGTAATATTATTTATTGGAAAATAACTATTCCAATTCATTCTTAATATAAATTTACGAATACTTACACCAGATGCATTGTCTATTTCTATAGTTCTATATCCAACTCTTAACAATCTACCTCTATCATAATATCTGTTATTTGAATTAGTTGAACGAAAATTAAATAATTTTACTGTCATTTGTGGAGGTCTATTAGCAACTTCAAGATTACTATAATAATTATAACCGGTTTGTTCAAATGTAAAAAATCCATGACTTGATACATATATTGTTGAATATTCAATACCATTAATTCTTACTACAAAAGGTAATGTAATTCTTCTATTTTCCCATCTACCATCATCATTATCTCTATGATATAAATTCCAACTTATATTATCATTACCATTTAAGTAAGTACTAGGAGGGTTGAGGGTTTGGGGTGGTGGCAATACAGTAACTTGTGCTTCGTTTTGTGTTTCTCCTAATTCTGTTTTAATAATTGATACGATTTTTGGTCCTTGATAAGCGGGTTCATTTGCTCTTTGAAAAATACCTGGTATATTATTTTGTACTTCCACTGATTCCCATTTTGTTGATTGTAAAGAATATTCAAAATCAGTGTCCATAAGTGCTTCAGGATTAGATACACGAAGTTTATCAACAGGGTCTTTAAAGGTTTTATGAGGTTTCATAATTGTTGTTAGGTCACTTGAAAATTTAACATTACCCCTTACATTCATTTTATGTTATATCTAATAATTAATTTATATTTTTTGGCAAAATATTTATCAATTAATATGTTACTTTAAAGTAATGAATAATATAATTATTACAATTATTTTATTAATAATTATAACTATATTAGTTAAAAAAACTAACAAAGAATATTTTAATATTTATGGTTATGAGTGCGAACCTTGCCCCATAAATAGTATTAGAAGTGACAGTCGTACAACTGGTATTTCTTCATGTGAATGTAAGCCTGGTTTTACTGGTCCTGATGGTGAAATTTGTACAATTATATGTCCTGCAAATAGTACTGCAGAAAAAGGAAGTTCGCTTAAAATAGCTTGTAAGTGTAATGATGGTTTTATAGGTCCTGATGGAGGAATAGGTGGGCAACCTTGTAGACAATGTAGTGAAAATACATACAAATTAGATACTAATCCAGGTACATGTGAAAATTGTCCCACTAATAGTATAAGTCCGGCAGGAAGTAATTTAAGAACTGATTGTAAATGTGAAGAGGGTTATGAGGGTAAAAATGGGGGACCTTGTAATGCTTGTCGTCAAGGATGGTATAAAAATTCAATAGGTGCAAGTCCTTGTCAAACTTGTGCTAAAGGAAAGTATAAACCTGGAGAGGGTGCAGGTGAATGTATAGATTGTCCCGCATATAGTACAACAAGTAATTCAGGAAGTAAAGATATATTTGATTGTAAATGTAGAAAGGGTTATACGGGTCCTGATGGAGGGTCTTGCACTATATGTGGGTCAGGAAAGTATAAAGCTATAATTGGTGCTTCCGATTGTATAGGTTGTCCCGCAAATAGTAATAGTCCTGCAGGAAGTGATAGTGTTACCGATTGTAGATGCGATAGTGGTTTTTCAGGTCCTGATGGAGGTCAGTGTACTATATGTCAGGCAGGAACGTATAAAACTGAAATAGGTTCAAGTTCTTGTAAACAATGTACTAAAGGTGAATATAAACCTGATGCGGGTTCAGGTGTTTGTGAAACGTGTCCTCCATATACTACAACAAGTAGTTCAGGAAGTACAGATATATCTGATTGTAAATGTGATAAGGGTTTTACAGGTCCTGATGGAGGGTCTTGTGAAGAATGTGATGAAAATAAGTATAAAGATATAATTGGTAATAATGCATGTGCAAATTGTCCCCCAAATAGTATAAGTTTAAAGAGAAGTACAGATATAACTGATTGCGAATGCGATAAGGGTTTTACAGGTCCTGATGGAGGTTTGTGTACAGAATGTGATGTAAATAAGTATAAAGATGTGACAGGCGAATCAGAATGTAGTGATTGTCCCGCAAATAGTATAAGTTTAAAGGGAAGTACAGATATAACTGATTGTCAATGCGATAAGGGTTTTGTGGGTCCTGATGGAGGTTCGTGTACAGCATGTTTAGCAGGAACGTATAAAACTGAAATAGGTTCAGATTCTTGTCAAGCTTGCGAAGCGGGTACATATCAAAACAATATGGGAGCAAGTAGTTGTATAGATTGTCCCATTAATATGACAAGTAATCAGGGTAGTACAGTACAAACTGATTGTAAATGTGATGTGGGTTTTACAGGTCCAGATGGCGTATCATGTACTATATGTCAGGCAGGAACATATAAAACAGTAATAGGTTCAGATTCTTGTCAAGATTGTGCTAAAGGTAAATATAAACATGAGGCGGGTGCAGGCGAATGTATAGGTTGTCCTCCAAATAAATCAACTACTGGTTTAGGAAGTGATAGTATTGACGATTGTAAATGTGATAAGGGTTATTTTGCCATAGATAGTAATTGTGATCAATGTTACGAAGGCACATATAAATCAGAAGTAGCGGATACTGAATGTATATTATGTCCCGTTAATACATATAGTGATACACGAGGTACAATAACGTGTCTAAATTGTCCTACTAATAGTTTAAGTCCTATAGGAAGTATAGCTAGTTCTGATTGTAAATGCGATAGGGGTTTTTCAGGACCGGATGGAGAAACTTGTAATGAATGTCCTGTAAATACATTTAAAACTTTAATTGGGTCATCTGAATGTATTCAATGTCCAGATACTACTATTAGTGTCCAAGGGTCTACTAGTATATCTGATTGTGAATATGAATTAGATAAACCTATACCTCAACCAACAATTTTATTAGATCCAGACCCGCAATTTACTATATTACCAAATTATGAAGAATATATATCAGATGATGAGTATAATATGAATATACGTATTTCTTTAAATAGAATAGAAAAAAAAATTACAGAAGATACTTTTGATGAGGAAAATACATTTGATTCTAATCATGATAAGTTAATATTAACTTATAATAATGATATTGTTCAAGTAAGGGTTGGAGATATATTAAAAATTATTTATACTACAAATACATATGAGATTAATAATTTTAATGATAATACTACTATAAAACATTATATATTAGATAACACAGATAATTGGACTATTATACAAGGTACTTTAACATGTGAAAGCTTAACACAATGTACTTTTGAGTTTACAATACCAGATAATTTAGCCGATAATTCAGGTTTTGCAATTTCATGTGAAGAAAATACATCACAAAATATTTTAGCATGGAAAGCATTTTCATTACAATTATATGACAGGGTTTATTGGTATCCTAAACCACGTCCTTCAATTTTACCCAGAGTACAACAAACACGTAGTACAATTGCCAATACTACTAATGTAGTTATATCTAATGTTATTGCAATAAGACCGGATACGTCGGACGGTACATATCCTTATACTGATTATATAGATAGTTTTTCAGTGCTAGGTTCTCCATTTAGTATTGCTTATAAAACACCTGAACCTGCTATATATTATAACTTAAACCAAGAAATTAAAGTTTATCCACATTTTATTTGGAGAGAAAGTGCTAGTGCTAGTACAGAATATTTTCTATGTATTTCTTGGGGTTTGATTCCAGAAAATTCTAGATCAGATACTAAGTATTCTACTAATTTGTATTATGGAATTATTAATAAAACTATGTTCAACTCTGGTATTTGGTGGGATGCGCCTGATGTCCCTTTTACAATAACTACTCAAGGTGCTTATAGTTTTGGTATATTTATTTCAGATAAAGATACTGGAAAAATTGTATGTGAACGACTATACCCACTTATAGATAGATCAAGTTCTCAACAAGAGGTTAGTGATATTTTAGCATCTTTATATGAGCCAATACATGTTTTTGACGATGAAACCGATAGACTTATTGTTAAGGGTTTGGCTGTTAAAAATACAACAAGTAATTATGGAAAAACATCATTTGATAAAAGAGAATTTTCTAGTTTAGGAGGTCCTCATTATATTGCTCATCCAAATGTTATGGATTTAGGATACATGAGAAAACCAGATGAATATTTTTATTATTTAAATTGGTATGGACAACATTATGGTGATATGTATGGTGATAACCCACATGTTACGGATGATACAAGAAGTTTATTTGAATTAGAATTTAATAATAATTATACATATTATGAAGATGTTATTATTCAAGCACAACCTGGTGATACTTTAGAACTATTTGCTAGATTAGAATCAACATTGGACAATTATTATGTAACATTTTGGATATTTTTAGATTATGATATAAGATATTGGCGCCCAATTAGGACACTAAATTCAAATATTAGAGGTATAAAAGATTTTACTATACGATATGATATACCTGATAATACTTTACCTGGTAATTATGGAATAGCTGTTTCTTCACATACTACTGAAAATAAAAATGTAAATACAAGTTGGCGTGCATATTCTTTACATATTTGTAGTTTACCAGAGATTTGGGCACCTTATATGGGCGAATCTCCTAACATAGATAGCGTAAATGACGCAACTAAAGATACAAGGACTAATAAGTGGAGTACACATACTTTATCTGATATTACAGGAACAATGTTTAATAATACATCTAGATTTGAAGGTATAATTGCATTTGATTATAGAGAATTATATTATTATGATCAACGGTATAATTACGATTCCTGTAAGTGGGATAACAGCTGTATAAAGTTCCACATTCACGATGACGATATTTATTTTCATAATAATAAAATTCAAGCAAAAAAAGGGGATAATATTGATTTAATAATTAGAGTCAAACTTAGAGTTAAACATCTTATTAAAGTAGAAATAATTTTAATAGATATAGGTACTTACATACAAACACCACTTTACTCAATTACCGATTTATTTAATGCGAGTAATACTGAAATTGGTATTAGTTTTACTATACCCGATACTATCAATACAGGTTATAATATTATAGGTATTAAATATAATACTGCAAACACAGATGATGTAGGTTGGAAAATATCGGGTGAAGGAGGTTCATTGCCATTTACTAAACAAGACCTCGCCGATAGATGGTACGGACACAGAAGTGGTTGGAGTTTTTTTTGGTACTATTATTTGTTGTATATTTGGGAATAATAAAAATAATTTATAATTATAAATTAATATGAAATTAATAAAAATAATAACCATTTTATTAATTTATATTTTAATTACTTTAATAGTAACTAAAATACACTATAAACAATATGATTACTTTACAACAAAATATGGTTACCGGTGTACACCATGTGGGGAGTGTGAGACTGGAAAATATTTAGATGGTTGTAGTGGGACAAATGAAGGTACGTGTCGAGATATGTATTATGTTGTTCCAGATGTTGACCAAAATTCAGAAGTCGCAAATAGAGTTATTAGATCTGTATCACAATCTTCACCAGAAGAAGAATATTGTAAGAATAATCTTGATAATAATGCATGTGGTAATTGTAATACTAGAGCACTTGATTGTGAAGATAGTGAGTATTTAGATGGTTGTGGTGTGAATGGAAGTAGTGGCGAATGTAAAAAATGTACCTGTCCTGATGGACAATATAAATTAGGTTGTGGTGGGTTACAAGCAGGAGTATGTGAACCATGCAATGCTTTTGATTGTGTAGAGGGGCAATATTTAATTGGGTGTAGTGGTAACGAAGCAGGTGGATGCCAACAGTGCCCCTCTAATATGACAAGTCCCGCTGGGAGTAATAGTGTCGACGATTGCGAATGCGTTGAGGGTTATGAATATATTGGTGGGGTATGTACAGAATGCCAGGCAGGTTTTTATAAAACTGGACTAGGAAATGGTAGTTGTCTACCTTGTGAGGCGGGTACATATCAAAATTTGCCTGGTCAATCAGAATGTAATAATTGTCCCGATAATATGACAAGTCCCATTGGGAGTGATAGTGAAGATAATTGTGAATGCGTTGGGGGTTATGAATATATTGGTGGAGTATGTACACAATGCCAGGCAGGATTTTATAAAACTAGAGTAGGAAATAGTCCTTGTCTACCTTGTGAAGCGGGAAAGTATAAAGCAAATATAGGGGTGGGTACTTGTGCACCTTGTGAGGCAGGAAAGTATACAGCAAATACAGGGGCGGGTACTTGTGCACCTTGCGAGGCAGGAAGTTTTAATGAAAATGAGGGAAGCGATGAATGCCAACAGTGTCCCGACAATATGACAAGTCCCCTTGGGAGTGTTAGTGACGAAGAATGTCAATGTGAAGAGGGTTATTCAGGTCCTGATGGAGGTCCGTGTACTAAATGTCAACCAGGATTTTATAAAACTGGAGTAGGAAATGGTAGTTGTCTACCTTGTCAAGCAGGAAGTTTTAATGAAAATGAGGGAAGCGGTGAATGCCAACAGTGTCCCGATAATATGACAAGTCCCACTAGGAGTGATAGTGCAGATGATTGTGTATGCGATAAAGGTTATGAATATATTGATAGGGAATGTAGAGCATGCCAGGAAGGATGGTATAAAGATACTATAGATAATGATACATGCACAATATGCTCGTCAAATCATAGCCCATCAGGAAAATATTACCATAATTGTGGTGGTGATAGTAAGGGGACATTAACAGAATGCGCATATGATAGTTGTGAAACAGATGAATATTTATATGGATGTGGGAAAAGCAATTCTGGTATTTGTAGAAAATGTAATACAAAATATATAACGGAAGGTCCTACGTATGGGCGCACACATTACTATCCAACATGTGGTGATGGAATATTAGGTCCAGCAAGAGAATGTAGTGAGTACTCTAGATGGAATAATTGTAGTAATAATCAGTATTTTTGGGGATGTATTGGTGTAAATGACGGTAATTGTTATAGTTGTGCGGATAGATGTAGTCAAGGGGAAGTTGCAATTGGTTGTGGTAATGGCCGTATGGGTCGATGTGAATCCTGCTCGGATATAGAAGAAGATTTTTGTTATTCGAGAAGCGATGGCAGAACTACTTTATATGGATGTGGTGGACAATATACTGGTTATTGTGGATGCCCAGATGGCATGTATTGGGCTTGGAGGGATAGAGTATGTAGATGGCGAAATTGGTAGGTAAATTTCAAAATATAAACATACTGGTACATATATATAATTATTTAAATAATAAAAGGAAGAAAGGGTTTTAAAAAAGATAAAAAAGTACATATCATTAAATAATTTAAAAATAAAATACATAAGTTAAAAAATATAAATAAAATTTTGATATGTACTATTTTAATAAAAGTTATATGGGTATGAAAAAGGTTGTAAACATTAATTATTTGGATTTATTGACAGATGATTTAATTGAAAAGATATTAGATACCTTAACAAAAGATTATGATAATCAAATTAGTTTATTAGACGATAAAATAAAAACAATTAAAAAATTATTAGAGCCTTTATCATCTTATTATGATGAAGCAGAAGATTATAATTATATTAGTTATGACAATATTTATTATTCAATAAATAAAAGATTATTTGAAAGAGTATATATTGACAATATAATATTAATTAATAAATATGATAAATTATTTTCAGTAGAAAATGCAGTAGGAGATGATTATATTAGCAAGACATTACATAATCCAACATATTTAGATATATTAGCAGAAGCTAATAAATCAGTAGTTTATACAGGTGATTATCATCATATTTTTTTAGAAGGTATTAACAAAATTGATAATGAAAATGTTTATAAATACTTTGGAATTACACCTAAAGATAATTATAAATATTATGAGTTTGTCTTTAGTTAGTAATAGATTCGTATTTATTTTTTAAAACATAGTTTGATAATGTTTTTCGTCAAGTTTTTATTATTTTTATTTAATATATTTATATGATTACAACGTAATATTTATTATCTAATTAAATATTAATATGAAGGTAATTTTAATTATTTTAATTTATATTTTAATTATTTTAATAGTAACTAAAATATATTTTAAACAATTTGATTATTTTACAACAAAATATGGTTACCAGTGTACACCATGTGACGCATCACATTGTGAAATTGGTAAATATTTAGATGGTTGTGGTGGGACAAATGCAGGTAATTGTATAGGTTGCCCTGATAATAGTACAACTACTGGTTTAGGAAGCGATAGTATTGAAGATTGTCAATGCGATAGGGGTTTTACGGGTCCTAATGGAGGGTCTTGCACTATGTGTGAGTCAGGAAAGTATAAAGCTATAATTGGTCCTTCCGTTTGTATAGGTTGTCCCATAAATAGTAATAGTCCTGAGGGAAGTGATAGTGTTACAGATTGTAAATGCGATAGGGGTTTTTCAGGTCCTGATGGAGGTGAGTGTACAGCATGTTTAGCAGGAACGTATAAAACTGAAATAGGTTCAAGTTCTTGTCAAGCTTGCGAAGCGGGAAAGTATCAACCTTTGCCAGGTCAATCACAATGTGAATCATGTGCTTCTCTTTGTGGAGCGGACCAATATATAGTTGGTTGTGGAGGGGTAGATGATGGCACGTGTATGGATAACTGGGGCGTTATGAGTTGTGGATGGAATACTAACGGACAACTTGGTTTAGATTCTACAGATTCACAAAAAAATACACCTACATTAATTGAAACATATTATAATACTATATCCTCAACAAACTATAACTATTATAGTATTGTAATTGATAAAATATCATCTGGTTATTATCATAGTTTATTTTTAACTTGGGATGGTAATGTTTATAGTTGTGGAAAGAATGATTCGGGACAACTTGGTTTTGATAGTGGTTCTGAGGCAGAAGACAGAGAACATAATGATGGACGGAAACGGGACAGTGAAAATAACCCTTATCATATCAAACCCGTTTTAATCAGAACATTTTATAATAGTAGTATTAAAATAACTGAAATATCAGCTGGTCAATCTCATAGTTTATTTTTAACTAGTGAAGGACATGTTTATAGTTGTGGAAATAATGATAAGGGACAACTTGGTTTGGATTCCACAGATTTACAAAAAACACCTACATTAATCGAAAAATATTATGATAGTGAAGAACCAATAACTTATACTACTTATACTAATATTAAAATAACTGAAATATCATGTGGTGTCGTTCATAGTTTATTTTTAACTAGTGAAGGCAGTGTTTATAGTTGTGGAAATAATAAGAATGGAGAACTTGGTTTAGGTACATCTGGTGAGGGTAAAGACAAATCTAAACCTATATTAATCAGAAAATATTATGACTTAAATAATCACTATCATAATTATACTGATATTAAAATAACTAAAATATCAGCAGGTTATGATTATAGTTTATTTCTAACTA
>Ga0181568_10006139_pt1 | contig 10528 bp, 8 predicted proteins | sample 101ome_20_FD_133758 | JGI IMG/M metagenome (GOLD analysis project Ga0181568, IMG submission 133758) | Coastal salt marsh microbial communities from the Groves Creek Marsh, Skidaway Island, Georgia - 101404AT metaG (megahit assembly) | ecosystem: Environmental > Aquatic > Marine > Intertidal zone...
ACTCTAGAGATTTTTTTGCGGCCTTCTTCGCAGCCTTTTTCGCGGCCTTCTTCGCGACCTTCGGTTTTTCACTCGAAGACGGCGCTGGCATCATATCATCATCATCCCCGCCTCCATGGCTTAGGATAAACTGAAGATCATCAACCCCGAGGTTACTTGCAAAGCCTTCATCACCCAAGATGTTGGTCACCAATGCAGTTTTTTGATGCTGCAAGATACGAATCTTCTCTTCCACCGAGTCACGAGTCAGAAGTCGGTAGGCAATCACTTTATTCTTTTGGCCGATTCGGTGAGTTCGGTCGATGGCTTGGTTCTCCACGGCAGGATTCCACCATGGATCGTAAAGAATCACGTAAGAGGCTGAGGTCAGGTTCAGTCCCGCGCCACCAGCTTTCAATGAAAGCAAAAAGACCGACGGATCTTTTGTTGTCTGAAACTTCTCAATTTCTCCCTTTCGGTCCTTCGTCTGCCCTGTGAGATAGTTAAAGGGACGGCTCTCCATCTCCAAACGCGTTTTGATAATGTCGAGCATCGAAACAAACTGCGAGAAGACGAGCACTTTATGCCCCTCGTCACGCAACTGATCGAGGAGGTAGAACAAGGCGTTCATCTTCGCACTTTCCTCCTTAATCCACTTGGGATCAATGAGGCCAGGGTGACAGCAAATCTGACGAAGACGCATCAAGCCCTGAAGAATCGCAAAGCTATTCTTTTTGACTGCTTCATCGGAATCGAGACCAAGGAGAGCTTTCTGGATTCGCTTGAGTTCCGCTTTGTAAAGCTCCTCTTGGATTCCTTCCATACCTGCAAACACCTCTTCTTCAGTTCTAGGCGGAAGATCTTTTGCAACCTGACTCTTGGTCCGGCGCAAAAGGAATGGACGAAGCCGAGCTGCCAAACGATTTTGGCTACCTGGGTCTTTGCGCTTATCGAAGCGACGCTTGAAATAAGCCCTTGTTCCAAGAACCCCCGGCATCGCAAAAGCCATCAAGGACCACATATCCATCAGTCGGTTCTCAATCGGCGTTCCGGTGAGCACCAAGCGATTCTCTGCATCGAGTTCGCGGGCACACTTCGCAGCTTTGGAGTCAGGGTTCTTAATCTGTTGACCTTCGTCTAAGATGACCGTCAACCACCTCACGGTATTAAGCGCATCACCGCAAACCCGCAGCTGAGCGTAGTTTAAAACAAGGATATCGAGTCTGTTATTGACCTCGTCTAAATCCAGGTCATCTCGAGTCCGAAGCACTTTGACTTGAAGATGTGGCGCAAACTTACCGGCCTCCGTTGCCCAAACATCGAGCACAGACTTCGGGCAAACGACGAGAGCTGGACCAATATTCTTCTTACCTTTCTCCTGCTGTGCGACGAAATCTCGCAGCCAAAGAATGTAGGTAATACTCTGAATGGTCTTACCAAGACCCATATCATCGGCAAGAATCCCGCCAAAACCGTTGGTCGCAAGATAAGCTAAGAATTGGAACCCTTCGACCTGATAAGGGCGCAAGCTTGCGTTCAGAGTCTCCGGAACATCTGGAGTGATATCAATTTGGATATCACGGGCGCGATCCTTGATACGCTTCCAGGCTTTTGGATCAAAGACTTCCGCCGCTTTCGGATCTGCAAGCTGCATGGCATGCATGCGGTGGGTCTCTCCAGAAAGATCGAATGGATCAAGGCCTAATCGGGTCACGGCATCGCGCTGATCAGGATCAAGCTTGATCTCAAGTCTCATCCACGAACCATCGTCCATGCGAACATATCCCCCACGCGCGGCGACGAGCTGACGAATCTGAGCCTTCGAAAGATTCACTCCTTCGACATCAATGACGACTCGCAGGTCGAACCAATCGATTTCCTGATTAACCACCTCAAAGCGGATGGCTGCAGTGACTGGATCAGAGAGAATGGTCTTAAGTTTTGCCTCGATGTCTAACTCGATGTAGTCAGGCATCGATTCAACCCATTCCGCAAATTTCTCTGGGAATTGCTTGGTGATCCTCCCCTTAAAAGCTTCGAGCTTTTCATCGTAGGTTAACCCCATCTCAAGGAGCAAATCAGGAACAGGATACAGCTTTTCACGGGCAAATCGAAGCAATGCCTTTCCTTTCACCGGCTGCTGCTCGATCAAATCCCAACCCGCTTTGATCAATTTCTCAGTCCGACGTCCTTTTGCTTCAAAGGCCTTCACATCAATCACGAGATGCTCGGTCTCAGCAGCGGTCAATCCTTGTTCAACCCACATCTTAAAATGAGGGAACAAATCAAGATCGGTCACCCTCTTCGTCATCGAAGGAGGGAGAGTCGAACCAATTTTGCGAAGGAACTCTACCCCTTCGAGAGAATCAATGACGGACTTCGGAATAGAATACCGAGGCATGATTTCCGTATCTTCCAACCAACGTGGAGGTCCTGGAAAAACGGTCTCATCCGACTGATAGAGCTCGGTTCGCCCTGGGAGCAATCGAACCGAGTGAGAGACGTTCTCTTTTGCCTTAGTGACGAGCTGAAGACCGAAGGCCTTTGGATCAATGGGATCGTCCTCGCAAGTCCAACAAAGAGCATCCTCCACAACGCGGAAGGGCTTTTCGTCCAAATTCACCATGAAACCTTTCAATTCAGGTTATGGAACAAGAGATTCATGAAGCGGCAGGCCTCCTCATTTTCCAGATCTAAGTAGGTCTCTCCTGTCTTCTCGTGATACCGCAGGAAATGCTCCCACAAAATTTGGCTTCCCGCATCCATCCGAAGCGCCGAGGCCTCAAAGGGCTTAAGAACTTTCTCAATTTCACCCTTTTCACGCAGTGAAACCCACTCCTCGAAACCCTCCTCACGATACTCTACTCGCGCTTCATTAATGGTCGCAATCAGACGAAACTCGATTTGATGAGGAACCTCCAAAGGAGGCCTCTCGTTGACGCTCTCAATGCGCTCATACCATGCCGCAACCTCACGCTCCTGCTCCCAATCATGCATACGGCGTTGAACCGCTTCGAGATCGGTGATCGCCTCCATAAAATCTGGGTAAGGAAGCTTCTTTTTGTAAAAGGCGTATGCGAGATAATTCCAAAACTCAAGGATATCACCAGGAGGCACTGGCCAAAGCTCTAAGGGCTCATAACTCACAATATCCCAGCGGGGATTGAGACGAACCATATCGTGATCGTGGATCTCACCCTCGATGACATATCGGCGATACCTCTTCTCGACCTTAGAAACGAATTCGGCCTCTTTGTCATCGAGCTCACGATCAATCTTCTCTTCAATGAGATCAACGATCGGAGTGTCGTCAAATTCATTGGGAGATTCTGGTAGATCCTCCCCACGATGAAGGCGCTCCAACATCGCCGCAAACATGACAGCTCCTGCCACTTCCTCATCCTCAGTTGAACAACTGCCAAACCAGCGGTTTCCTTGGAGACGAAGGGTGGTCCGATGTATCCCAGACTTGTATTCTACTCTTCCCTGAATAAACAAATGATTTCCAAAAATCTGTGTCACCGCCCCTTCATCTTGTAGATGCTCGCCAAGCTTACGTGCTGACTCTGGAAAACTATTTAAGAAGTTGAGAGTTGCCCTGTCGGGATTGAGTGCTGACATACTGCTAACCATTGTCTCGTGATACGTGTCAAATTCTTCACCGTCCTAGGCCGTTGCGAGGCACCAAAAGGAGGCGAGGACCGAATTCTAAGCCTGTGTTCACGTTTCGTGCAATAAAAAGCTTGAAAGTTTTCAGATTTTCCGAACGAAAACATTGTTATCTTGGTGATTCTAGACCACTTTCATCAGTTTACTTAACAATCTTTGCCCAGGGCCGAATAAGCCCCATCAAGACTCATCATCTCCCTGTGATTCGTCTTGGGATTGGGGTCGAATTGATGTTCATCAAGCAGCAGCCGTGGAACTGGCCACTGGGGATTCCAAAAGACTCCGAGGAAGCCACCCTTTAGCGAGCCTCCTACAAACAGCAACCCCACAGGAAGCCACCCGATGTCAAACAGGAAGCCATGAAACAACCGCTTACTTTCAGATTTGAGACAATCTGGCGAACTGCCAGATCAAATTTAGCAGCCTCATCCACCGCCTCCGCCCTCACCGCCACAGCAACCACCTCCAGATGCTTGAGCAATATCCTCAGGTGTGGGAACTCTACCAAGCTCAAGGGTCATTCCTACAAAGCGGCTGACCGTCATCTGAATGGTTTCAAGAGATTGCTGAGCTTTCATAAAATCGGATGCCACTGGGTTCGCCAGAAGTTGAGCTCGAGCTTGCTCAAAGGCGGCAATTTCGCTCTCAGGAAGTTCTAAACCTGCTTGTTGCTTCTGATTGAGCTGCTGACCAGCCTCATGCACCGACTGGTAGGAAAGACGAGCTTCATCGTCGCCAAGAAACTTCTCAACCTGAGCCAACAAGTCCTGATATTCTTGATCTTGCGCGATTCCCGCGCACAGATCACGGACCTTGGACATCACAACTGAATCATCTTCGAGCAGGTTCATGGCTTTGAGATAAGCATAGCTGGCGCTACGAGCAATCGTAGATTCATCAACTTTCACAAATAATCTTGGGGGCCTGAAGCGTTTTCACTAGTGTTCTGTTTGATCAAATGAAGAAACGCCTTGTCACGACCTACTCTCTCTGGGGCCTTTCTTGTGGAATCTTCTTCTTGGTTGGAAGGTATTCGATCCCATCGCAAAACCCAGACTCACCTTCACCATCCTCTCTCCCTCAAACGCAAACCAGCCATCGAGAAAGGACTAGGAATTTAGCACTGCTGAGCGACAAGAACGATTCCCAGACAACCCAACGAGAAAAAAACAGCTTTCAAGCCGGATCTAGCTCAGCTTCGAGAGAGAACAAATTAAAACAAGTGGTCCTTGAGCTCACCCATACCACCGATCCAATTGCTCGTACTGAGGGGTTTCTGCAGCTGGTCAAAGGACTCAGCGCTGAGGAGTTTTTGACAGTTGTCGATACCTATCGTTCAGGGGGAGTCAACCAAGAAGACTTTGGTGAATACCGAATCCTACTCTCAGCTTGGGCCCGAGTTGCGCCCCTGGACGCCTTAAACTACGCTCACGCCAAAACAGGCACTCCATTTGCGAGACAAACAATTCTTGCAACATGGGCAAAAAGCGACCCCGCAAGCGCAATTACCTGGGCTCGCGATCACTTTGATTCAAACGGTAAAGACAATCAGGCCAATCCGTGGATCGTCGGGGTCATCGAAGGGCTTGCGGCAACTGACCTCCCTCAAGCAACAATCCTCCTTGAAGAACTTCCTTTTTCAAAAGAACGAGGAGAGGCGCTCAGCTCAATCTTTGAGGAAATCACCCAAATGGGCTCCGAAACTGGCAAACAATGGGTGAGCCAGCTAAACGACAAGCAACTTCAGGCTGGAGCAGCCGCTCGCCTGGCGGGAATCCTCGCACAAACCGATCCGCAAGAAGCAGCCCAATGGGCAGCCAGCCTTGGACACGAAGCAATGAAGCGTTCAGCTCAAACAATCGTCAATGAGTGGGTCAAAGATGACTTCCATGCAGCCAAAACATGGGTTGAAGAGCAGCCTGAGGAAATCATCGCCGCAGCTGGACCCGAATTAATGAAAGCCATCCTCGATAAAGAAGATCCCGCAGCTGCCTCCGAATGGCTCTCGACCTACGATGGGAATCCAGAATTTGACGAAACCATTCGCACTCTTGTTTGGGGAACAATGAATAAAACTCCCGAATTAGGGGCTGATTGGATCATGCGTCTTTCTTCAGAAAATGACCAAACTCGAACATTTCACCGTGTTCTGCGGGGATGGATCAATCAAGATCCTGCCGGGGCGATGGATTACATTCGAAACAATCCAGTGCCCGAAAGTATTTCTCGCCGAGCCGAAATGGAAATACAACAACAGCAAAAACAATAAGATCCCCTACTCAAGCTATGAAGTCGTTTCGTTTTATCATCACCTCTCTCGCTTTTCTCCTCATCTCATGTGAAAATCAAAGCACTGTGAACATCAAACCTGATCAAGAGAGCAATTCCACTGCGCACGAGACGATCACCCTTGGGGGCGGTTGCTACTGGTGTGTTGAAGCCGTTTTTCAACAGCTAGATGGAGTCATCTCCTCAACCTCGGGATTCATGGGAGGACACGTACCAGACCCAACCTACGAGGAAGTTATTGGGGGCTACACCGGGCATATCGAAGTCATTAATATCGTTTACGATCCCGTAATCATCTCGACCGAAAAGATTCTAGAATGGTTTTGGAAAGCCCACGATCCAACCAACCCCATTGGTCAAGGAGCTGATATTGGGGAGCGATACACGAGCAATATCTTTTATCACTCCGACGAGCAAAAAGAAGCCGCCGAACAATCAAGGACCACCGCACAAGAGCAGTTTGAAAAACCAATCGCTACGAGGATCCGGGCCGCAGAAACCTTTTATAAAGCCAAAGAAGACCATCAAGATTACTACGCTCGCAACAAAGAGAAGAATCGATATTGCCCGGCGGTGATTACTCCAAAACTTAAAAAACTAGGCCTCGAATACTAGCGCCACAAAAGCCACAAAACGAAAAAAGCCGGGAGTCGCCCGGCTTTTTACTTTGATTCCAACTGTATCCGCTAGGATCTGCGATTGGCCACAAAGGCCTTCTAGACAGTCATGACTTCCTTTTCCTTGGCATCAGTCAACGAGTCGATTTGTTTGACAAACTGATCAGTGAGATCCTGGACTTGAGTTTCAAAATCACGCTGCCCATCTTCTGTAAGGACCTTATCATTTTTCATCTTTTTACCCGAATCCATCCCATCCTTACGAACACCACGGATGCGAATACGACCCTCTTCGGCCATTGTTTTGACTGACTTTACAAGTTCAACACGACGTTCCTCCGAAAGTTCTGGAATCGGAAGACGAAGACGGTTCCCCTCGTTCACGGGATTTAAGCCCAATTTACTCTCACGGATTGCCTTCTCAATATCTCCAACAGTTGAGGGATCAAATGGCTGAACAACCAGCATCCGAGGCTCCGGTGCTGTAATAACAGCGAGACCGTTGAGTTTCATGACACTTCCGTAGGATGCAACATGCACATCGAGATTCTCGACGAGAGAAGGCGAGGCCTTTCCGGTGCGAATTGAAGTAAACTCTTGGGCAGTATGATCGACTGCCTTTTGCATGTCGGCTTTAATCTGATTGATGACTTCCTGTGGTTCCATAGATCTTTGTGAGGTGACTCGTTAGTGGACGATAGTGCCAATCTCATGGCGTCCAAGTGCAAGCTGGATATTTCCTTCTTTTTCCAAATCGAAAACAATGATGGGGATTTGATTATCCATGCAAAGGCTAAAGGCTGTGGTGTCCATCACCGCTAATTTTTGATTAATGCACTCCTTAAAGCCTATAGATTCATAACGAACCGCATTCGGGTTCTTTTTCGGATCGGAATCATAAACTCCATCGACCATCGTCGCTTTAAAAATCACATCAGCATCCATTTCGCTGGCTCTGAGTGCTGCTGTCGTATCGGTTGAGAAGAACGGACTTCCTGTTCCGGCGGCAAAAATCACAACCGCTCCACGAGAAAGCTGCCTTGAGGCCTTTCGACGAATAAATGGTTCTGCCACATTTTGCATGTGAATAGCCGAGTGCACAATGCACTCCTCACCTTCCTGCTCGAGAGCGGCCTGAAGAGCCAAGGCATTCATCACTGTTGCAAGCATTCCTACATAATCTGCGGTAGCGCGATCCATTCCGCGGGCACTCGCACTTGCTCCCCTCCAGAAATTACCCCCACCAACAACAATCGCTAATTCGACGTCAGAATCTTTTCTTGCGGCATGGATCTCGCGAGCAATGCGACCGACAATCTCCGGAGAGATGTTGTCCTGACTCCCAGAAGCTCGAAGCGCCTCACCGCTTAATTTTAAAACGACTCTGTTAAACTGGCGGATCGATGCTAATTCACTCATCTTCTGCGGCTCATACTGGCAGGATCCCTGACTCGAGCAAAGAGAAAAGCCAACCGCTCTATGGTAAAATGGCCAAAAAGTGGTCGAAATGACCTAAACTCACAAATCCATTAAAGAGAAACTGATTATTTCAAACCCTCCTGAATGCTTTGAGAATGCCCCCGAATTAATTCCCCGGAACTCATCTGCCGACTCCCCTCGAGTTGAACCTTGCTAAGAATTAAACTTCCTGAGCCACAGGCGATCTCGATCCCATCACCTCTCTGCCCAAGAAAGCTTCCTGGACTTCCAGAGCCTGTAACACATCGCACCTGCGGAAAGACTTTCAAGCGCTTTGTTCCAAGGTGGGTATAGGTTCCAGGCCACGGATGATAGGCTCGTATCATTCGCTCGAGTTGTGTGGAACTCAGGGTCCAATCTAGACGGCCACAATCCCGAAGTAACTTAGGAGCGTAGGTTTGGCAGGCTTCCTCTTGAATCTCACCAACAACCTCGCCCTCTCCCAACATGAGAAGAGCTTTCCGAAATGCAGATGGACCGGCCACCGCAAGACGATCATGCAATTGCCCGCCGGTTTCTTGTTCTAGAATTTGAAAAGGCTCTCTTAGGAGGACATTGCCTGCATCGAGCTTCTTAACCACATGAATGACACTCCAACCCGTCTGAGAATCTCCATTTTTGATCGCCGCTTGAATACAAGAAGCACCTCGATATTTAGGCAAAAGAGAAGCATGAAGGTTGATAATTGCACGCGATGGAAGAGCAATTAACTCAGAAGGAAGGATTTGCCCGTAGGCCATCACAACAATGACCTCGGGTTGCCATTGCCGAATCTGATTAAGAGCCTCCACATCGCGAACAACCTCAGGCTGAATCACGGGAACTCCTGCCTCCAAAGCCAACTCTTTGACTCTTGGAGCAGTGATGACCTGCTTACGCCCCACCTTCCGATCCGGCTGGGTTACCAAGCCCACAACCTCATGAGGTCCAGATAAAGCATCGATAAAAGTCGGCTCGGAAATCTCGCCGGTCATCATGAAAACAAGACGCATCAAACCGTTTGGCTAGCAATCAATTGGTAAGCCTCGAGAGTCTGAAGACGCTCAAGAATATCGTAGAGAACTTTTGCTGGCGACTGAGTTGCGTCGACATCGCAACGAATGTCCTCGCCGTAAAAATCAAGGATCGGCTTTGTTTCCTCCTCGTAGGTTCGGATTCGATGTTGAATCACTGCTTCTGAAGCATCGTCGAGACGCTGCTCTTTGAGCGCTCTTTTGCGCATCCGCCGCGCCAATTCTTCTCGATTCGGACAACTCAAGTGAAACACTTGATGGATTTGGACATGCTTTGCCAAAATCTTTGCCTGCTCAACATTTCTTGGAATTCCATCGAGCACCAGAATATCAATATCTGGCTTGTATTTGTGCATCGTCACCAAATCGTTCATGTAGCTCGCCCAAAGTTCAATCGTCAGCTCATCGGGCACTAATTCTCCTCGCTTTGAATACTCGACGAATTGCTTTCCAACATCAGTTCGAGTGTCTAGCTGGCGAAACATATCCCCACTTGAGAGATGATAAAAGCGAGGGATTTGTCCAAGAATCATCCCCTGAGTCCCCTTGCCAGCCCCAGGAGCCCCTAAAAAAAGAACCGCGGGTTTTATCCCATATTTATCAATCGCAGTCATTGGCTTTCAGGGATAGGAGTCTCGACTACGAAGACCGGTCGCTCAACCCTCAAATTAGCTTACACGCTGAGAATCAAAGGAAATCCAAATCCAGTAAGATAAAACGGGTGCTAAGATCACCAAATCGACCCACAAGCGGCGGAGATCTCTACTGAGTTGATGGCGGAATCGATTAAGGACATTCAGCCCGCCTGCACCAACCAGGATCGAATAAAACACCGGCTTGTTAAAACTATCGCTTCCAAAAGAAAAATACATCGCCCCCCCTCCAACCAAGAGGGTTGCGGTCGCTATCAAGGCCGCACCATCCTCACCGTCTTCCCCATCGAGGCACCAAAAATCGATGGCCGTCATGTTAATGGCGCATAAGCCTGCAAAGAGTAAAATTTCTGATGAGAAAATAATTTCAGAAAAAAGAGAGACCGGTGAGTAGGCATGGATCCCAGCCGCTGTTCCATAGGCAAAGGTTAATCCCGCAACGAGATTCTTGAGAATGCCTGTGTGCTCACCTTCTGATCTGGTGAGAGCGATGATAAAATAACAAGCCGCCAAAAAGCTGACAAAGACTCCGTAGATAAGAAGAGTTGATGCCAAAACCCAGAGTGTCGCGTAAATGCCCCAGACAGCCGCCACGAGAATACCCACGTAGAAAACCTTGCGATAGCGGTCATGAAAGCGATGCCTCTTATCGAGAAGATCTGTTTTCTTAATCTTACGAACATCCACCAGCCGATCAATGGCATAGATCATCCAAACCGCTGCCCCGAGAGTGAACCACAATTCCCAGGGGACACTCACAACCCCCCAAGCTTGCGAAAACATCCGAGCCCACGCAACAGCGACCAAAGGAGCATCAAGACTCAAAAGG